>JAEEGK010019876.1_pt1 | contig 14353 bp, 11 predicted proteins | sample 8958771 | NCBI WGS metagenome assembly JAEEGK01 (sample SAMN16246547, study PRJNA631951) | gut metagenome | biome: gut microbiome; feature: rumen; material: SC-attached | host: Bos | place: Iran: Karaj | collected 2018-10
ATTATAGAACGGATCTAAGTCTGCAGGGAATCTTCCTTGACCACACGCTCTATTAAGATCCATGAGTTTATCTCTTGTCTCTCTATCTTTGATAACAATGATTACTGGAGTTTGACGGTTCATTCCACTTGGTGCGAGTAAACCCGCTTGAACGATTTCATCAATCTTGGATTGTTCAACTTCCTTTTCTTTGTCAAATGAGCGACACGCTCTTCTTTCTTTAATTGCTTGTAGCATAAACGTTCTCCTTGTATCTTCGATTTTAATTAGTTTTGATTATTCATTAATTTCTAACTCTGCAATTGTTTCAATCCTAACCTTAAATAATGAGGCTAGTTTATAAACAATTTCAACATTACTCTTTTTAAAACTTCTTCGTCTTAACTTTAAACTTTGAACCGTGTTATATGGAATTTGAGTTAAATGTGAAATATCACTAGTTTTATACCCGAATCTTTCACTTAGAATCTCTAAAACAGATTGTTCATTATGTTTTTCCATAAATAGATTAATTATTTGCAAAAAATCCATTTCGTGATAAACAGGGAAATACTGATACATCTTTTCTAATGGCATATATAAGAATATTGCCTCGAAGGAAAGTTTTGTATGATGTTGAATTCTTACATAACTCTCTGCAGCCCATAGGCACATTGTGTATACGGGAACGTCTTCCATTTGAGTTTTAGAGTCAGGAAAAAGACTCTTAATTAAGAATTCATCATTCGTTATAGGTGCAAAACCATTTCCACTTTTTTCCACTGCTTGGAAGAAACTAGATTTCGAAATTGTTTTTTCTAAAAAATCCTCCGTTATTAGAGTTTTGACACCGTACGAAAGAACTCTTTCTAAAAGGTTTGAATATTCGTAAATATAAAATTCATTCATTCTCTTTCCTCATTAAATCAAGTATGTACGTTTTATTTGGGTTTCTTTCTTGATGTGCTAATTTGTCTATTGTTTTAGATAGACCTTTAACAATATTAAAATAAGTACCAAGATATTTCTCATCGCATTTTATTGTCTTTTTAAACTTTAATGCTTTTATCGCTTTTTCAGAAACAAAAGCATACTGAACTTCTAAACATCCTGAGAGAAAAACATTATTTAAATCTTCAACCGACAATTCTGCATTAACAAAATGTATAGGAAATCTAAAATATGCATCGTCGGCTCTAAAACCAATGATTACATCATAAGATTCAACATTAATGTAATATCTACTAAGCCAGTCTAAAACTAATTTGTTTTGTTCTTTAAATCTAGATCCTGTTTCTCGAAAATGCATCAATATTGCAAGCCAATTTAAAATGCTATACCTGCTCTTATCTGTTAAATCCAAAATTTTCAAATTTGCAAATGTCTTATCGCTTATCTCATATTCATTAACGATTCCTAAGGAGTCAGACCTGCACGCCCAAATTTTTGCTGCATCTATACTTAAAGTTGTATAAAATGCTGCTCCATAATCATTTTCTGGATTGGAACCTTTATAAGAAGGCTTTTCTATTATATATTTGCTTCCGTGATATATCTTCATATCTTAACTATATATGAAAATTTTTAAAATTCAATCATTTTGCGTACCACAGTACATATTTTTACTACATTTTGCATAATTTTGTTTTTTTGTTATAATTCACAACTATGCACGTAGCAATTATTGTTTTGGGTACCATTTTTGCATTATTGCTTATATTAGAAGCATTATCCTTGATTATTTATCGCCGGTTCTTTTTCACAAGCTTTGTCGCGTTTTATATTAAACATTTTAGGTATTCTCCATTTAGACAAAGCTATGAAGAATGTAAAAGACTAATTAGCATTCCTCATATTGAATATGAACTTCCAAAGAAAATTAAATTCTGTTGCTCCGTTTCAAAGAAAAAAGAAAATGGAATGAATGTTTATTATTTAAACGAAAATACTAAATCAAATTCTGTCTTCATCTATTTCCATGGAGGTGCTTTCTATAACAATTTTGATAAGCATCAATGGGGAATGATTAACAAGATTATTAAGAAGACTGATGCTTTAGTTATTGCGCCTGATTATCCTTTAATCCCAGAAATAAGATGTGATGGTTTATACCCGAAATTATTGGAATTTTATGGGAAAATCCGAGAAAAATACTCGAATAAGAGAATTATTATTGGAGGAGATTCTGCAGGCGGAACTATCTCTATGGTGCTTGGTGAACTTCTAAACAAAGAAGAACAACCGGATGAGATTATTTGTCTTTCTCCTGCGGTTGATTTTGAAATACCACCAGAAGACGAAGAATCCTTCAGAAGATGTATTTTTGAAGACAAAAGAGCGTGGCCTGCAATTGCAGAAATGTGGTTAGGAAAAGGAATGGATAATTCTGATCCACTTATGTCTCCAATTAATGGTGACTTATCAAAGATAAAACATATGACCATCTTCTTTGGAGACCAGGAATTCTGTTATAACTCAATCTTTAGATTAAAGGCTAAAAATGAAAACTTAAGTAACAAGATTGATTATAAGTTATACAAAGGAATGTTCCATGTCTGGGTCGCAACCCCTGTTCTTGAGGCTAAAAAGGCCATTAAAGAGATTTGCAAAATAATAAATAAGGAACAACGTTAATGATTCGTTGTTCCTTTTTAAATTTACTTGATTTTAATTATTAATTCTTTTCCAAGAGCATCGCTTATTCTTTTAAGCATTTTTACTGAAGGGTTTGCTAGTCCTTTTTCTATTTTTGATAAATCTGATTGGTCTATCCCAATTAATTTGGCAGCTTCTTCTTGAGTTAAATATTTTTGCAATCTTGCTTTTTTAACCGAATAACCAAGACACATAATCCAAACATCATTATATTCACTTGTAACATCAGCACCATCTTCATAAACAGTTTCTGCTGCAATATCAAGTTCATCATTCCAAAAAACACCACTCCACCCAAATAAGGTTCCTTTTAGGAATAGTTCTCTATCTTTTAAAGCATTCAATTGGGGAAATTTATAAGACAAAGTAAGTATGTCATATCTTTTAACTATGCCGTCTTCAAAATAAAGGTCGAACGTTGTACCTTCTTTTAGAATAAGTTTAATTGCTCTGTGAAATTTCATCTTTATTTTAGCGGAGTAAGTTTGTCGTATGTTTCTGTATCCCACATGTTTTGTAATCGTTCTTTATAATTCAAAATGAATTCTTTAACCATTTTTCTTTCAGCTATCGGAATTTCTCCATTAAGTAACTCTCCATCTTCAATTCTAAATGCAGCTGTATATTCTCCATATCTAGCATGTACATGTGGCGGTAAATGTTCTTTCCTTGTTATATGCATAAAAATATATATACCAAAGAAATATGCAATTGTAGGCATTATGCCTCCTTTCTTATTTTAGGGTATATATCCCATATTTTCAATATAAAAACTAAGTTGTTTTTGTCAAAATATAAAATATTTCAACCCTAAGAATATTTAATGATTATGAGTCCCTGTTATATCAGCGAGTCCCGCTACTGATATAGATATTCTAAAATAATTAAATCTAAAAACATACAGACGGTTTTTAAAATGTTGCAAATAGATTCATCATTTGGAATACTAGAAGTATCAAATGAAAAAGGAGAAAGCCCTATGTTAAAAAAGACTGTTAGTTTTTACAATGGAGTCGAAATTCCAGTTATTGGACTAGGAACTTGGCAAACTCCAGAAGATATCGCCGCGAGAGTCGTTAAGGAAGGCATTGAAGTAGGTTATATTCACATTGATACCGCTGCTGCTTATAGAAATGAGCATGGAGTAGGTGAAGGAATTAAATTAAGTGGAATTGATAGAAAGAAAATTTTCATTACCAGTAAAATTCCTGCAGAGCTTAAAACATACGAAGAAGCAAAAGAATCAATTCGTAAATCTTTAGAATTATTAGATGTCGATTATATCGACTTAATCATTATTCATTGTCCAACCCCATGGAGAGAATATTTTCTTCGTAGAAAAGATTACTTCAAAGAAAATGTAGAAGTATATAGAGCACTTGAAGAAGCTTATGAAGAAGGAAAACTTAGAGCAATTGGTGTTTCTAACTTTAATATTGCAGATATTCAAAACATTATAGATCACTGCAAAATCAAACCAATGATTAATCAAATTCCTTGGTATATTGGTTGTAGAGATGAAGCGCTTAAGGACTACTGCAAAAGAAACCAAATTCTTGTTGAATCTTATTCTCCACTTGGAACTGGTAAGATTTTAGGTAATAGAAAGATTACAAAGATGGCTGAAAAATATGGAGTTACTCCTGCTCAGCTTTGTATTAGATTTGCACTTCAAGACGTAGATATCACTCTTCCAAAGACAACCCATAAAGAAAGAATGATTGAAAACGCTCAAGTTGATTTTGAAATCAAAGAAGAAGATTTTGAATTCTTAAAGAGTATTAAGTAATTCTTTTATATCTTTTTGTTTAACTTGTTCGATTTCGGCTATTGTATCTATTCGAACATTAAATATTTTGGCGAGTGATGAAACTACTTCAACACTTGCCTTTTTAATATCTCTACGTTTTGTTTTTAAACTTCTTAATGTTTCATATGGTATGCCGGTTTTTTCTTCAATTTCTTTCAAAGAAAATTTATATTTATCCAACAATGCTGAAAAAACATTTTTATTTGAACGCTCTACCATGAAAAAACTAACTATTTGTGAGAAATCCATTTCATGATATAAATCAAAACAACCAAGCATCTTTCCTACAGGAAAAATTAAGAAAATTGCTTCAAATGTTAAACCGGTTTCTTCTTGAATATAAATATAAGCTTCACCAGCCCATAAAGTTTGAATATATTGTGGTATTTCATCAATATTAAATGATATCTCGTGAAAAATTTGTTTTGTTAATTCAACGTCTGTTATTGTTGGTGCAAAATCTTCTAAGCCTCCTTCAATTGACTTAAAAAATGCATTATTCGAAATTCTTTTTTCTAAAGCTTCTAAGGAAAAAGAGGTTTTATACGCTACATCAAAAACCCTTCCTAATAAGTCACTATATTCAGAATTATATAAGCTATTCATTGTCTTTCCTCATTAAATCCAAGATATAAGTCTTATTGATTGTACCTTCAGAATTTAATATTTTACGATAAATTTCTGTGGCTTCCTTAACAATGTTGTAATGGTGGCCTACATATGAAGAGTCACAATCAATAATCTTTTCAAATTTCAATAATTTAATAGCTCTTTCAGATATAAATGCATATTGAATTCCAAGGTTCCCTAGTTTAAAAACTGTTTCTAAGTCTTCAAAGGCTAGTGTTCCGTTTATAAAATCCTTTGCGAATCTAAAATATGCATCATCTGCTCTAAAACCTTTAACGACATCAAACTCATTCACGTCTATGTAGTATTTTTCAAGATATTTATTTTTTTCTACAAAGCTTGTTTTATAAGTACTATCAAATTGGCGAAAATGCACTAAAATTGCTAGCCAATTCAAAATAGTAAATAACTTTCCATCAGTGAGGTCTAAGATTTTTAATGAATTAAAGCGTCTTTCATCAATAACATACTTATTTACTACTCCAACTTCACCATTTTTACATGCCCAAGATTTTGCGCTACTTAGTTCAGTAGTCATATAAAAAGCTGGGCCATAATCATTTTTAAAGTTAGATCCTTTAACTTTTGGATATTTAATAATTTCTTTACTTCCGTGATAGATAATCATACTTATATACTAGCAAAAATGTCCGTTTTGTAAAGAAATTCAGTACTGTAGTACCGATTTTTAGTAATATTTGCCTTTTTATCTTAACCATTAATTGGTTTTAATAATTCAAATAACAAAAATGATTTAACATTCAATAATTAAAGGAAGATAATTGTTGTCGGGTTTTATGATACCGACGCTTGTTATTTCGCTTATTACATTCATTACGATTGTCTTATCGTTATTTATATTTCCAAAAATACGTATTGGAAAATTTTCCATACACTCTTACTGGGTCATTGCTGTTATTGGAGCGCTTCTTTTAATATGCACAACACTTGTTCCAATTAAAGAAGTTTTTACTGAATTAGTAGCAGACACCGCAATTAATCCACTTAAGATATTGGTCTTATTTTTCTCAATGACTTTTATCTCAATCTTATTAGATGAGTTTGGGTTATTTAGATTTTTAGCATCGCTTGCCGCTAGAAGAGCAAAGAATCAATATGTCTTATTCTTCTCTTTTTACTTTTTAGTGGCAGCCCTAACAATCTTCACTTCTAATGATGTTGTTATTTTAACGTTTACACCATTTATTTGTTTCTTTTGTAAACGTATGAAAATTAATCCGATTCCGTATTTGATTAGTGAGTTTGCTGCTGCCAATACCTGGTCTTTGTTATTTATTATTGGTAATCCTACAAACATCTTTTTAGGAACTTCAGCGGGCATTACTTTTATTGATTATGTAAAAGTTATGGCCCTTCCAACTATCGCAGCAGGATCTATTGAATTACTTGTTATTTTCTTGATATTTAGACATAAATTGTCGGAAAAAATAGGGGAAATTGATATAGAAACTGAAAAAATAGAGAATAAACCAATGCTTATTTGTGGGGTTATTCACTTACTTGTTTGTCTTTTCTTTTTAGTGATCGCAAATTACATTCATATTGAAATGTGGATAGTTTCATTAATTTGTGCGACTTCGCTACTAATAACAACATCCATCATTTCTTTAATAATGAAAAAGGATTTCCATTTCATTACTCAAGCCGGCAAAAGACTTCCTTATCCTTTAATTCCGTTCTTCCTATCAATGTTTATTATTGTGGTTACATTTAACTATCAAGAAATCTCTTCAGATATTGCATCAATACTCGGGAATAAAAATACAGTGTGGGTTTATGGCTTTACATCACTATTAATGAGTAATGTAATTAATAACATTCCAATGAGTATTTTATATACAGGTCTTTGTTCTCATTTAGATGCCACGATTTACTTAAAAGGTATTTATGCCTCTATTATTGGAAGTAACATTGGAGCGTTTTTAACTCCTATTGGAGCGCTCGCCGGAATCATGTTTTTAGACATAGTAAACAAACATGAGGTTAAGTTCACATTTACTCAGTTTGTGGAATATGGATTTGTAATTGCAATCCCCACAATAACAGCAGCACTTCTAATACTATTTCTTATATAAGAAAAGCGCCCAGAAAGGACGCTTTTTGTGATTGTTTTATATACTTTTATGCACCTTCGTAAACAATATAAATGCTTCCACCAGTTACATAGAAAGTATAACTGCCACTAACTAGAATTGTAAGGTTTGATGCTCCTGTTCCACCAATCTTTCCTGCTGAAAATTCGGTTTCAACAAAATTATCATAGTGTAACCATGTGCCATATTCGCCCTCTTCATTTAAGTGAATAACAACTTCGGTGCCTGCTTCTAAATAGAAATCGTGGAGTTCTAATTGTCCATTTGCTTTTTCGAAAGGTTCTGTGAGCCAGCCTTCTAAGTCTGAACCATATTGAAGGAGTGGAATTATATCATAAACTACATCAATTTCGCGGGATGAATTAAGATAAATATCATAACTTCCATCTGCTTCAACATAGAGGCCATAATTGCCTGTTTCAAACTCTGATCCTTGAGAGATGTTTCCTTTAGACGTGTCTGGTGTGCGCACTACAAAATCATCAAAGTAATATGAACCTTCACCAGGGATGTAAAGGAAGAATTCGAATTCTTCATATAAGAAGACATCCTTAATAAAGAATTCATCTTTAACACTGTCATATTCTAATGCAATATTTTGAGTGTTATATCCATCATAGTAAATAAGTGATGCATCGTTTATTTCTAAAGATGAATCGTATGGGAAAATCATAATAGATAAAGCGCCTGCACTTACCTGTGGAAGAATCATTAATTCTTTGTTTGCTGAAACATAATAACCCATTGCATTTGGAGCATAACCTGCAACTACTAAAGCGGCAATGTATGAATCATAAAGGCTTTCACCACCGATTGCTGCGATAACACCATAAGTGTCACCGTTTGTTGGTGTTTCTGGGCTAGTCATAAATGAGGTAACGCCTGTTGTTCCGCATTCTGGAATAATGTCGTTCGTGATTCCCCAAGCAGAATACAATGCAGCTACCCAATCTGCTGGCCAGACTGCTGGTTGAGGATCTCCTCCTCCGCCATTATTATAAGCACCTACATCAATAATAAAGTTGCTTGATTGTGCATAAGAGTAAACACAGAATTGCTCATTTGGAGAAATATAAAAACCTTCGCCAGAATCAAAAGTAAAACCATTACTTGTTAAAATTCCTGCATATGAACTTTCTAATGCGGCTCCGCCTACACAAGTGATTGTGAAATTATCAGTAACGTTTGCTGCGTTCACAGGATTAAATTCATATGCTGTTACATCTGAATTGTGTGCTGCAGGAAGAGTATCATTTGTTGCCCCAAGCGCTGCGAGATATGAATTGACTTGTGAAGTAGGCCAAGAAACTGGTTGAGGAACTACGCCTCCGCCACCACCAACGTCAGGAAGAACAACTGTCGCTGTACCGTGCTGAGTGAAATTAAATTCATATGGTTGATTTGTTTCTGTATATTCAATTTTAGTTAAATTACCGTTACTAAACGAAATTTTTACATTTGTTAAATTATGATTATGATCACAAGTACACGGAACAAGTAGTGAACTTTTTACATAATAGTGTGTTGATTCAAAATTGCTAAAGCTGAATGAGGAAATATCAAATGCAAATAATCCAATATCGTGAATTAGATATTTATAATCAAGAGCACCATCCGTTTTGTTCCATCCGCCTGCTCCATTAGATGTATATGTATCAGCGCTAAATGCTTCAAGTTCATTTTGTTCATTTCTAATTTCAGATTTTATATGGTAGTAAAATTCGACACCAGTATCTGACTCATAATGAACGTTCCCACCTTGGAAATCCCAAACATCATAACCAACAATCTCATTGCCAGATTTAATTACGTTAGTGGCTTTAATTCTCTTTTGAACGAAACCGCCATCGCTATTAAAATACTCATTCCATTGAGTTTCGGTGACTTGATATCGTGGATCAAAGCTATCACCATTTGGATCAGCTGGAATATTTACTGGTTCTAAATCTGTGCCATCAACTTGAAGAATTAATGTAAAGAAAATATATTCATCTGCGCCTGTTTCTTTAGACATTATTACAGAATATTGTTGAGTATTTAAACTATACTGGATTGTAAAAGATGCCATTTCGGTAGGGATTACATAAGAATAAACTTGATGTTCACCATCGAAAATCTTTGTCGTTGTTAAAACGCATGTAGTGTCGTTGTTTGTTACTTCAAATACGCCTTTAATAACGTCGTATGATGAAACTATCGGTTGAACCATTTCAAATTTTGAATCATCAAACAATGAAATCCAAGCATTTCCATATTCATTAAGAATACTATTGCGAGTTTCATTATCCAATGGCTGGCCATATTGATCTTTAGCGTCAGCAATTGTAAGCCTCTTACCTACGAAACGGCTGTCTTGTTGTTGCTCGCCGCTTCCGCCGCCACCGGCATTTGGAAGCATAACAACAATAACTAAATTACCGTCAATTGCATCAAGACCGATACAAACTTCTCCTAAAGGAGTCATATAGCATCCAACGTTTTCACGATATGTATAACCATTCGCTAACAAAGTATCATTGTAACTATTAAGTAAGCTACCGCCGCCAACACAGGCAATAGTAAAACCTTGTTCAGTTTGAACTGCGGTTGCATCTGATGTAATTGCATAACTTGTAATTGCATCATTTTCAATTGATGGGACTATGTCGTGTTCTACACCCAACAAATCAAGATACATTTGAACTGTTGTTGAAGGCCAGCTTGCTACTATTGTTTCGCCGCCGCCTCCACCGCCTTGATTGTTACCTTGTGGGGTTCCTCCACTAGAGTCATCAGTTCCACTTGGTGTAGAAGGGGTGCCTGAGTCACTAGGATTGCCTCCTTTGTCTTTGTCGCCACAGCCTGATAAAACCATGCCACCAAGAAGCAAAAGAGCTAAAAGAGATTTAATTTTCTTCATAGAATAAACCATCCTTTTCTTATTTAAAAATATTTTACTACAAGTAAGTTTCGTTTTGTTAATTCTTCTTTTATCTATTAAGTTGTCGAAGTTTAAAAAATAAAAAATCTTCAGGAATTCCTATAGATTTTGAAAAATTTGTCATTTATTCTTTATCATTTAAATACCTTAACTTATTAATAATAAAGTTGGAATATTTTAATAACAAAGTAGATTATTTTGTTATATCTTCGTTTTTATAGAACGAAAAGTAAGGAAATAAGATATCATAATCGTATGAAGAAAAAACTGATTGTTCTTCTATCTTTAATTTTTACCAGTTCTTTGGTAGTAGTTTTTTTATTTAAATCTCCATCGAAGTCAATACAAAGAGTTAACTCTCAACAAGAGGCTTATACTTTTACTTTAAATTCTTCAAATAACTCTTTCTTACCAACTTCATCAGGTTCAGGACAAAGCACGCAAGATAATAGCCCAAGAACTTCAAATAACAACCCGATTATTTTTGCATACACGAATGCATATAGGTATAGCAGTTATGCAGTTAGACTTTACAAAAACACTGGTTCTATTTCTAACGTAACCCCATTTACTGGATTGCGTTCCATTACAATTGTTAATCCATCAGGCCAAGTCACTTTAGCGTACGGAAATAGCTATGGCACTTATAGTGATTCAATTACAGTAACAAGTGGAATGAGATATGAATTAGAGGCTTGTGCGTATTTTAAAATTACTGCTGGATCCTCCACTTCATATATTTCTTCATTTACAGTTGAATATACTTGTGATGGTTCAGGTCAATTAAAACCTTTAATGGACCACACTCACCACGGTTATCATTACTTAGCCAAAGAGGCTACACCAGATAAAGCTGGTAACTTAGAATTTTATGCATGTAAAGAGTGTGAATACGTCTCATTAGTGAAAGAAGATGACGGTGAATACGTTGATGCTATTTTAACTTACGAACTTCCAACTAATCACATTGCATACGTTGAGCCACTATACAAACTTAGAAATGATTTACTTAGAAAACCGGCACAATTTGATTATCCAATTGCGGTTAATTTAGAAATTCCATCAACTGAATATAATGCCGATAGAACCGGAAACACAGATGCTTCCACCATTATTCAAAATGCTATGAATTACGTTTCAAATCTTGGAGGCGGAACTGTTTATATTGCAAGTGGTAAGTATTTACTTAATAACCAAATTGTTATTCCAGAAAGAGTTACATTAGTAGGTGAATTTAAGGGAGTAAACGCTAGTGATTATGGATCTATCTTCTTGTGCAAAAAGTCCTACTCTAGTGGCGCATCTATCTATGATAACGCTCAAGTTATTGTAAGTTCTGACTCCGGAATAAACGGATTTACTTTCTATTATCCAGATCAAAACATTAATAGCGTTATTGAATACGGTTACACCATTTATTCTCATAATAATCTTGCTTCCACAATTTCAAATTTATTCTTTATTAATTCTTATAAAGGTATTGCAGTTAATAACGCCACAAATGGAATGGGCGAACTTGTAAATATTGAAAATATCTACGGAGCGTTCTTAAATGAAGGTCTTTCTGGATACGCTCAATCAGACGTTGGTTATTGGAATAATATCAATATTTCCCCGTCTTATTATTTAAATGCATTAAGTGAATATCGTTGTGCTAACTCAACCGCATTATATAAATATACTCGTACTCACTTAACTGCAATGAAGTTGGGTGACTTAGATGATTTCTGTTTCAACAAGATCAATATTGACAATGCTGAATACGGAATTTACTTCCCAAGTGAGTGTAGAAGAGAAAATCAAGCATTCTGGGGAATCTTAAACGATGTTCATCTTACTGATTGCGTAACTGGAGTTTATGCGGAACGTATTTTCTCTAGTGGAGCAGCGTCATTTACTCACTCTTCATTAGGAAAAGTTATCAATAATGCATATGAAGGTCGTATTAAACTATCTAAATGCGAATATGCTGAACTTTTAGGAAATGGTGAGACCATGATTGAAAAAGGCTCAGAAACTTATGAAGCTGTTCCGTCTTATGACGATTCAAATACATTTAATATCTCAAATAACCTCTATTATCTTGACGACCTAGATGACACAGGCGTTACAGATGTCAGTGCTCAACTTCAAGAAGAAATTAATAAGTGTACAAGAGGCGGAGTTATTGTTCTTAAAAACGGAACTTATAGGCTTAATAACCCAATTACTGTGCCTAATAATGTAATGCTTACTTCATTTGCAAATTCATTTGGAAGAACTTATACAAGTGAAGCCAAAAATACACTTGTTAAATTTATCTCTTATAGCAATGATTCATGCGTAAAACTATCGGATTTCTCAGGAATTCAGGGTATTCGTATCTACAATGTCTATAAAGATCCAGACACTGCATATAACACTTTAACTGCCTCTAACACCGACCCATTTGTCGCTGTTAAAGCCATAGGAAATAACTGCTTTGCACTTAACACCGAAGTTTCATATACCTTCAATGGTTTTGATTTTACAAGTTCAAGTAATCACTATATCAAATATTGCTATGGTTGTGCCTATGACACATTAATTAAAGTTGGAAGTTCAGGCAAAACAATAGCTTGCTTAAACAACTTAAACTTTGTGGCAAGAAACTGTTTACATGACTTCGCACAAGATAACTTAACAGCACTAGAAAAATATTTTAACTTTGAAGATGAAAGTAAAAATGATGAACGCTTAAAAGTATTAGACATCACTAGAAGTTACACCACTTTGTTAAAAGTTAATAATTCAAATGAATTTGTCCTTAACTGTTTTGCTTATGGTGTTAAATGTTTAATTAACTCCACCAGTTCTACTTTGTTAGCAATCAATACATCCTTAGATTATTTAAAAGATGACAGTTATTGCTATGTTATTAATGGAGGTTCTGCAAAGATTGTTAATACCTTTAGAGTCTTTGGTTTATCTTTTAACTTAGTTTCTGGTTCACTAGAAATCTATGGTAGATACGATTTCAATAATAAACGCGAAAAATATTATAATTCCGCCACATCTATTAACGATGATCCTGTCCCATTTAATGAAGGATTAACTGAAGAAATCTTATCAAGTTGTGAAAATACTACAGGAGTTAGTGGAGCCTCCAGAAACTCTACTTATAAGAAGAATGGCTCTTATTCTTGGAGAGCAAGTAGCCAAACAAACCCAGCAATTTCTTATTCATTTTCAAATAAAGATATTTCTTCATACATGAGAAAAGGCTACTTAAGATTCTATGTATATTGCCAAAATATAAGCAAAAAAGGTAATGAATCACTTGTTGAGCTTACATCAGGCGGAACGTGTGACGCTGATGAAATTACAATCAACGTATTAGATCAAATTAAAACTTCTGGATGGAACGAGATTGTTATTAAGTTATCTGATATGGAAAAAGGTCCAGGCACATTTAACCCAAGTGCACTTAACTACTTCCGTTTCTATGTCTTAAATTCATCTTGTTACTACTATGTAGATTATATTTCCTTCTACTATGAAGCAGCCCCTACAAACCAAATTGTTATTAATAATTGTGAGACCACTAATAACACTAATGGAGTTACTAACTCAGATTATAGAGTTGAAGGTGAATATAGCTGGAAAGCAAATGATTCAGTTAATGCTGTTTTTGCATGTACATTTAGTGCGAAAAACATCAGCTCATACATGAGTGACGGTTATTTAGATTTCTATCTTTATGTTCCACATCTTTCAATGCTCGGAGACACTGTCTATGTTGAATTGACTTCAAGCGGAAACTGTGATGTAGAAGAAATCACTAACAGCGCAAAAGAATACATCACTGAAGATGGCTGGAACCATGTTCATATGCCTTTATCAGCATTCTGGAAAGGATCAAACAATGGTACGTTTGACCCAACAGCGTGTAATTTCTTTAGACTTTATACTTTAAATTCAACAACGAATTTATATTTAGATAACGTTAGATTAGTAAAGTGATGAATCTCTAGATTCAACTATACTCTTACCATCAAAGACAAACGTCTTAAACTCAAACTTCTTGAGATGGACGTTTTTCTTTATGTCTTTAATACTAAGTTCTGTATCGTCAGCCTTGAAACTTCCGTTATATAAACGAATAAGGTAAGTTCCATCATTTCTACGTTTAAGTGCGCTTATAACAATCTTTGTATTTGAAAGGACCACTAAATCTTTTGCAACTTTTCCATCACCATGTGGGAAGAACAGCGTTCCATAGACTGG
>JAEEGK010019877.1_pt1 | contig 14352 bp, 10 predicted proteins | sample 8958771 | NCBI WGS metagenome assembly JAEEGK01 (sample SAMN16246547, study PRJNA631951) | gut metagenome | biome: gut microbiome; feature: rumen; material: SC-attached | host: Bos | place: Iran: Karaj | collected 2018-10
AAGAACTGTACAATATTATTGCAGAGCATAGTCATACCCCATTCGATAAGGTTTGGGCCGATAGTGATCGTGATTATTGGATGACTGCAGAGGAAGCCAAGGAATATGGCATGATTGATCAGGTTCTGAATCGCAAGAAATAACAGATAAGACAAGGAGAAGGAATGCCAAGCAAAAGATATAACACATGCTCTTTTTGCGGACGCTCCGAGCGTGAGGTGTCTGTCTTGCTTACAGGCCTGAATGGCTATATCTGTAATGATTGTGCGGAACAGGCTTGGAACATCATACAGCAGAATCTCTATGGGCGAGAGTCAGGGTCACAATCCATAACGGAAGCCGACCTGAAGCATCTGCCCAAACCTCATGAGATAAAAGACTATTTGGATCAATATGTTATTGGTCAAGATGATGCCAAGAGATACTTGGCAGTGAGCGTTTACAATCATTATAAGCGTTTGGCCCAAAAGAAGGATGATGATGGAGTCGAGATAGAGAAGAGCAACATCATTATGGTGGGAAGTACAGGTACGGGCAAAACTTTGTTGGCACGCACCATTGCTCATTTGCTGAAGGTTCCTTTTACCATCGTGGATGCTACTGTCTTCACTGAAGCTGGTTATGTGGGTGAGGACGTAGAGAGCATCTTGAGTCGTTTGCTCCAAGTCGCTGATTATGATGTAAAGGCAGCTCAGCGAGGCATTGTCTTTATCGATGAGATCGACAAGATAGCTCGCAAAAGTGACAATCCCAGTATCACGCGTGACGTTAGTGGAGAGGGGGTTCAGCAGGGATTGCTGAAACTGCTTGAAGGAAGTATCGTCAACGTGCCTCCAAAGGGTGGGCGCAAGCATCCTGACCAAGACTACATTCATGTGGATACCCATGATATCCTGTTCATTTGTGGAGGTGCTTTTGATGGTATTGAGAAGAAGATAGCACAGCGCCTGAACACTCATGTGGTGGGATACCGCAGTGTGCAGAACCTTCAGAAGATCGATTCCAAGGATCTGATGAAATATATTTTGCCTCAGGATTTGAAGTCTTATGGCTTGATTCCTGAGATCATTGGACGTCTGCCAGTGCTGACATATCTCAATCCTTTGGATCGTGATGCTTTGCGACGTATACTGACGGAACCTAAGAACTCGTTGGTGAAGCAGCAGATAAAACTTTTCCAAATGGATGGTATCAAACTGACCTTTGCGCCTGAAGTGCTGGATTACATCGTTGACAAGGCTGTCGAGTACAAGTTGGGAGCTCGTGGTTTACGTAGTATCATGGAGAGTATTATGATAGATGCCCAGTTTGACGCGCCTTCATCGCGCAAATCCAAATTGGAGATTTCCCTTGACTATGCGAAACGCCAAGTGGAAGCACATCAACGTCTAGGATAGGTCCTTTGGAAGGGTTTTGTTATTAAAGAGAGAGAAAAGTGCAGCGATAAGTTGCACTTTTTTTGTTTCTTGGAGGAAAAACTGTAGAAATGTTTGCGGAATTCAAATGTTTTTTATATCTTTGTAAAGAAGTTATCTTTAAACGTAGGCCGATGAGTGACATAAACCTGACCGAGCAGCTTAAAAAGTACTTTGGTTACGATACTTTCAAAGGAGACCAGGAAGCAGTTATCCGCAACATGCTTGCTGGGCGTGATACCTTTGTGCTGATGCCTACAGGTGGAGGGAAGTCACTCTGTTATCAGTTGCCGGCACTTTTAATGGAAGGTACGGCTATCGTTATTTCTCCATTGATTGCCTTGATGAAGAATCAAGTGGATGCCATACGTCAGGTAAGTGAAGATGATGGCATTGCCCACTTTATGAATTCCTCGTTGACAAAGGGCCAGATAGATGAGGTGAAGGCTGATATCCAAAAAGGACATACAAAGTTGCTTTACGTGGCTCCAGAGAGTTTGACAAAAGATGAGAATGTGGAATTCTTGAACCATGTCAAAATCAGTTTCTATGCGGTTGATGAGGCTCATTGTATCAGCGAATGGGGTCATGATTTCCGTCCGGAATATCGTCGCATTCGTCCCATTATAAACCAGATAGGCAGAGCACCAGTGATAGCTTTGACAGCTACGGCTACCGACAAGGTTCGTACGGATATTAAGAAGAACCTTGGCATGCCAGATGCCGATGAATTCAAAAGCAGCTTCAACCGTCCTAATCTCTATTACGAGATTCGTCCAAAGACAAAGGATGTGGATAAGGATATTATCAAGTTCATCAAGCAGCATCCGGGCAAGAGTGGAATTATCTATTGCCTTAGTCGAAAGAAGGTGGAGGAACTGGCAGAAGTGCTGCGGGCCAATGAAATCAGTGCCCGTGCTTACCATGCCGGTATGGATAGTCCCACTCGTAATGAGACGCAGGATGACTTTGTGATGGATCGCATCGACGTGATTGTTGCCACAATTGCTTTCGGAATGGGTATCGACAAGCCAGATGTGCGTTTCGTCATTCATTACGATATTCCCAAAAGTTTGGAAGGATATTATCAGGAGACAGGTCGTGCAGGACGTGATGGAGGTGAAGGTATCTGTTTGACGTTCTATTCTCCCAAGGATCTTCAGAAATTGGAGAAATTCATGGAAGGGAAACCTTTGGCTGAACAGGAGATTGGACGCCAATTGTTGTCGGAAACGGCTTCCTATGCTGAGTCCAGTGTCTGCCGCCGAAAAATTCTTCTTCACTATTTCGGAGAGGAATACCCAGAGGACAATTGCCATAATTGCGACAACTGCTTGCATCCCAAGATGAAAGTTGAGGCTAAAGACTCCCTGATGAAGGCTCTGGAAGTTGTGGATGCTGTGAAGGAAAACTTCAAGATTGACTATATCATTGATGTCTTGACAGGTCGGGAATCAGAGGAAATCATTGCTCACCGACACGATGATCTTTCTTGTTTCGGTTGCGGAGATGATCATGAGGCCATATATTGGAATGCAGTCCTTCGTCAGGCTCAGATAGAGAAATATCTGATGAAAGAAGTCGAGAACTATGGCTTGTTGAAGATTACCGAGAAAGGTCGCCAGTTCATGAAGGATCCCGTCTCCTTCGAGATTAGCGAAGACAATGAGTTTGACGAGTACGAAGAGCCTGTTAGCGCAGGTCCTGCAGCCTTGGATGACACGCTGTTGTCCATGCTCCGTGATTTGCGTAAAAAGACATCAGAGCGATTGGATTTGCCTCCTTATGTCATTTTCCAAGACATTTCTCTGACAGAAATGGCCACTGTTTATCCTCGCACAGAGGAGGAGTTGGCTTGTATTACAGGAGTAGGTCAAGGAAAGGCAAAACGGTATGGCGCAGAATTCTGTCAGTTGATTTCGCGTTATTGTGAGGAGAATGAAATCGAGTGTGTCGAGGATGTGCGAGTCAAGACGGTCCCCAACAAGAGCAAGAACAAGGTAAGTATTATTCAGGGCATTGACCGCAAGGTGGCACTCGACGATTTGGCAAGAGCCAAAGGAATCGAGTTCGACGAGTTGCTCGATGAGATAGAAGCCATCGTGTATAGTGGAACCAAGTTGAACATTGATTATTACATCGAGGAAGTGATGGATGAGGACCATATGCTCGATATCTATGACTACTTCCACGATGAGTCAGAAACCGATGATTTGGACGAGGCTCTCGACGAGTTGGGCGACGAGTATAGCGAGGATGAAGTGCGTTTGGTTCGCATCAAGTTCCTCTCAGAATTGGCTAATTAAGAAAAATTGGCACTTAATCGTATTGTTTAAGCAGATTTTTTTGTACCTTTGCACGCAATAAATATAAAGGCATTATGGCATCATTTATTGCAGACAGGATTGTTATGGATGGACTCACTTTCGATGATGTCCTATTGGTTCCAGCTTATTCGGAAGTGTTGCCCCGTATGGTGGAACTGGGTACTAAGTTTTCCCGCAACATAGATTTGAAGATTCCCTTTGTCACAGCGGCTATGGATACGGTGACGGAATCCACGATGGCGATAGCGATTGCTCGTGAAGGAGGTATTGGTGTTATCCACAAGAATATGAGCATCGAGGAACAGGCTCGTCAGGTGGCCATCGTGAAACGTGCCGAGAATGGTATGATCTATGATCCCGTCACAATCCAGCGCGGTCGTCGTGTTGCTGATGCGTTGGCTTTGATGTCAGAGTATCACATCGGAGGTATTCCTGTGGTAGACGATGAGCGTCATCTGGTAGGCATTGTCACGAATCGCGATTTGCGCTTCGAGCGCAATGTTGATCGTTTGATTGACGAAGTGATGACGAAAGAGAATCTGGTGACTACCCATGTTCAGACGGATTTGATGGCAGCCTCAGAGATATTGCAGGAAAACAAGATTGAGAAACTTCCTGTGGTTGATGAAGAGAACAAACTGATTGGCTTGATTACTTACAAGGACATTACCAAAGCTAAAGATAAGCCTATGGCTTGCAAGGACAGCAAAGGCCGTCTGCGTGTTGCTGCCGGAGTGGGAGTTACCGCTGATACGTTGGATCGCATAAAGGCTCTGGTGGATGCCGATGTGGATGCAATCGTTATCGATACGGCACATGGTCACAGCAAGTCTGTGATTGAGAAACTGAAGGAAGCTAAAAAGGCGTTCCCAACCGTTGATTTTGTCGTGGGCAATGTGGCTACAGGTGAAGCCGCCCGTATGTTGGTTGAGGCTGGAGCTGATGCTATCAAGGTGGGTATCGGACCTGGCAGTATCTGTACCACGCGTGTGGTGGCAGGTGTAGGCGTTCCTCAGTTGAGTGCTGTCTATGATGTGGCAGATGCTTTGGCAGGCACAGGTGTTCCCCTGATTGCCGATGGAGGTCTTCGTTATAGTGGAGATGTTGTGAAAGCATTGGCAGCAGGCGGATATAGCGTAATGATTGGTTCTCTGGTGGCTGGAACGGAAGAGAGTCCTGGAGACACGATCATTTACAATGGCCGCAAGTTCAAGTCTTATCGTGGAATGGGATCCTTGGAGGCAATGGAGTGTGGCTCCAAAGACCGCTATTTCCAGGGTAATGTGAAGGATGTCAAGAAGTTGGTTCCAGAAGGAATTGCCGGACGTGTTCCTTATAAGGGCAGTGTTCAGGAAGTCATATATCAGTTGATAGGTGGTTTGCGCAGTGGTATGGGCTATTGTGGTGCGAACACTATCGAAGCACTTCACAAAGCCAAGTTCGTGCGTATTACCAATGCAGGAGTTCAAGAGAGCCATCCCCACGATGTCACTATTACAAGTGAGGCTCCCAACTACAGTCGTCCCCAATAAAGAATCTCTCTGAGAAAGTGTCTCAGGTTCTGGGTTCCAAAAGAAAAGATTAAGGAAAAAAGATAATAATTCACAAATCGATGAATCATAACAAGAAGTTTTTGTCTGCCGTAGGATTGCTCCTGCTTTCCACCTTTGGAATGGCTCAGGATGCAGATCCTATCGTAATGCATATCAATGGTAGTCCTGTACTTCGTAGCGAGTTTGAATACAACTACAACAAGAATAATTCGGACGGAGTTGTTGACAAGAAGTCTGTCAAGGAGTACACGGAACTGTTTGTCAACTACAAGCTGAAAGTGCTGGCAGCGATGGATGCCAAGTATGACACCTTAACCAGTTTCAACGAAGAGTTTCGCACCTATCGGGATCAGCAGATACGTCCCATGCTGGTTCCTGAGACTCAAATGGAGAATGAGTGTCTGAAGTATTACCAGAAAATGCAGGAGAGCCTGAATGGCCACGATTTGATTCAGCCAGCCCATATCTTCCTTCGCGTCCAGCAGTCGGCTTCCGTCGAAGAACAGAATAAGGCAAAAGAGCGTATTGATTCTGCCTACAATGCCTTGAAGGGTGGGGCAGACTTTGCTGCATTGGCCAAAGAAATTTCTCAGGATCCTCAGTCAGCTGTTCGTGGCGGTACGCTTCCCTGGTTGGGACCCAATCAGACGGTGAAGGAGTTCGAAGACGTAGCTTATGGGCTTCAGAAGGGCGAGATGAGTGAGCCTTTCCTTTCCCCCGTAGGGTATCATATTGTGAAGATGCTGGATCGCAAGCCGCTTGAGAGCTACGCTGAGTTGCAGCCGAATATCCTCAAATTCCTTGAGAGTCAGGGCATGAAGGATCGCTTGGCTACCCAGTTGCTTGATAGCATCTCCCAGAAGTCTGACCCTCAGAAAAGTGTGGAGGAGATTCTTGATGAAGAGACAGAGCGCCTGTGCCAGCAGGATGAGGAGTTGAAATATCTCATCCAGGAATATCACGATGGCTTGTTGCTTTTTGAAATCTGCAATCGTGAAGTGTGGGAGCCTGCCAGCAAGGACACGCTTGGCCTGAAGAATTATTTCAATGAGCATAAGCAGCAATATGCTTGGAGCGAGCCTCATTTCAATGGCATGATTTACTATTGCCGTGAGAAAGCCGACGTGAAGGCTGTCAAGAAGGCACTCAAGAAGGTTCCTGAGGAGAAGTGGACATCTACTGTACGCGAGCAGTTCAACAAGGATAGTGTGACGGTTCGTATGGAGAAGCGTATCTTCAAGCAGGGCGACAATGTCAATGTTGATGCGTTGGCTCTGAAGGTGAAAGATGCTAAAACAGTGGAAAACAAGGACTTCCCTTATATGGGCGTCTTAGGGGAGAAACTGAAGAAAGGTCCCAAGAAGTGGACAGACGTGAGCAGTCAGGTCGTTACGGATTATCAGCGCAAGAAAGAGGATGAATTCGTGGCTGAGCTGCGCAAGAAATATACCGTTGATATTCATCAGGATGTGCTTGATACGGTAAACAATCATTAGACTTCAACTATGATTTTTTGCAGGAAAAGTATTCTTTTGATAAGCGCCTTGCTTTTGGCTCTCGCTTCTTTCGCACAGAAGAGTAATGTGATTGACGAGGTTGTTTGGGTGGTCGGTGATGAGGCCATTCTTCGCTCCGATGTGGAGAAGGTCCGCATGGAGTATGGCAACCAGGTCAAAGGCAACCCTTATTGTGTGATTCCAGAAGAATTGGCTGTGCAAAAACTCTTTCTCCATCAGGCTGTTATCGACAGTATCGAAGTGACGGATGCCGACGTGAACAATTATGTGGAGCAAGACATCAATCAGAAAGTGTTGTACGCTGGTTCCAAGGAGAAGCTCGAGGAATACATGCGTATGACGATGACTCAGATTCGGGAGGAACTCTTTGACATGTACAAGAATCAGCTTACTGTGCGTGAGGTTCGAAAGAGATTGACTTCCGATATCAAAGTGACTCCTGCTGAGGTACGCCGCTATTTCAAGGATCTTCCAGAGGACAGCCTTCCTTTGATTCCTACTCAGGTGGAGGTGCAGATCCTGGTGCAGCAACCCAAGATTCCTCAGGAAGAGATTGATCGTGTGAAAGACAAGTTGCGGGATTATACGGAACGTGTCAATAATGGGACAACCTCCTTCAATGCTCTGGCGCGCCTCTATTCCGAGGATCCTGGCTCTGCCCGTCAAGGCGGCGAGATGGATTATATGGGGCGAGGTGAGTTGGATGCGGCCTTTGCTAACGTGGCTTTCGGCTTGACGGAGCCAGGCAAAGTCAGCAAGATTGTGCAAAGTGAGTTCGGCTATCATATCATTCAGCTGATCGACAAGCGGGGAGATAAGGTGAAATGCCGCCACATCCTTTTGCGTCCTCAGGTGGCCGAAGAGGATATCAATGCTTGCCTGGCTCGTCTCGACTCTATTGCCGACGATATCCGCACGGAGAAGTTCTCTTTCGAGGAAGGTGCTTCTGTCATCTCTGAGGACAAGGACACGCGCAACAATCATGGTATTCTTTCCAACGAGGTGGAGCAGGGCGATCACATGGAGCACACTACCCGTTTCGAGATGGGGCAGCTGTCCGCCATTTATCCTGAGTTGGCTCGTGTGGTTGATGGATTGGAAATCGGCGAAATCTCAAAACCTTTCTCGATGGTGAACAAGAAGGGTGCAACGGTGTGCGCCATCGCTAAACTGAAAAGCCGCATCAAGTCCCATCGTGCCAGCATGAGTGAGGATTTCCAGATCTTGAGAAACATTGTGAAGCAGAAGCGTAGTGACGAGCTCATCGAGGATTGGATAAAGGAGAAACAGCAGAACACATACGTTCGCATTAACGAGGATTGGCGTGATTGTGAATTCCGCTATCCAGGTTGGGTTAAGTGATGAATCGCAGATTCCTGGGTATATGTCTCCTAGCCTTGTTTGGTTTGTATGTCGTGTTTGCTATGCCGCCAGCCAAGCAACGGAAATCTTCCCCCAGACGGCCGTCTGACAGCAGGGTTCACCTGCTTCATGCCGACAAGCTTTATTTCGACCAGTATGTCAATAGCGCGGCCCAGTTTCTGGTAGGCAACGTCAAGTTCCAGCACGAAGGAACCCTGATGTATTGCGATAGCGCTCTTTTCTACGAATCCACGAATTCGTTTGATGCTTTCGGCAATGTGCGCATGTTGCAGGGCGATACGCTTTCCCTGACGGGCGACGTGCTTTACTATAACGGTTTGGATCAGTTGGCCCGTGTGCGTCACAATGTGGTTCTGAAGCATCTCAAAACGGAGCTTTACACGGATAGCCTCGACTACGACCGCCTCTACAATCTGGGATATTTCTTCGAAGGAGGCAAACTGCTCGATCAAGGGAACCAGTTGACCAGCGATTGGGGAGAGTATAACCCAGCTACCCGCGAGGCTGTCTTCAACTACAATGTCAAGTTGCTTAATCCTGCACCCCCTGCTGAAACCAAGACCACTCTCGTCTCTGATACGTTGCATTACAACACTCAATCTGGAGTCGCTCGTATCTTTGGCCCCTCCAATATAGAACACGGTGAGAGCCATATCTATTCGGAATCCGGTTACTACGACACCCAAACCGACAATTCCTATCTCCTGGATCGCAGCATCCTCTCCGACAATGGGAAGAAGTTGGTTGGCGACAGTGTCGTGTGGGATGGTGAGTTGAAGGTGGGGAAGGCTTTTGGGAACGCAGAGTTCGTGGATGTGGTCAACAAGAACATGTTTTCCGGCAATTATGCCTATTATGATGATGCGAACGGGTATGCCGAGGCTGCCGATAGCGCCGTGCTGATGGATTTCTCCCAAGGTCCTGATACGATGTATGTCCATGCGGATTCCTTCAAGGTCTACACCTATTTCATCGACACCGACAGCATGTATCGCACCATGCATGGCATTCGTCACGTGCGGGCGTATCGGTCGGACCTTCAGGCGGTATGCGATTCTCTGGTTTACAACAGCAAGGATTCGTGCATGGTGATGTACTACGATCCCATCCTTTGGCAGGTGGGACAGCAGTTGGTGGGCGAGGAGATACGCGCTTTCCTCAACGACAGTACGGTGGACAGCGTCCAGGTGCTGCGTCAGGCTCTTTCGGTGGAGCGCATCGACAGCGTTCACTACAATCAGGCGACAGGCAATGAGATGCATTCCTATTTCCGCGACGGGGAGATCTATCTGACCACGTTGGACGGGAACGTGCTTGTCAAGTATTATCCTTTCGATGACGACAGCCTGATGATAGGCATGAATCATGTGGAAACGACTGAGCTTAAGCTATATATGGACAACCGTAAGGTGCAGAAAATATGGATGCCGGAAGCCACGGGAACCATCTATCCCATCCCTTTGATTCCGCCAGAGCAGCTCTATCTGGAGAACTTCGCATGGTTCGACTATATCCGCCCCTCTGACAAGGATGACATCTTCAATTGGCGGACCAAGAGGGCAGGAAGCGAGCTCAAGGAGAGTGTTCGCCGCGAGGCTCCCAAGCAGCGCCTGAACGAGATTTCCAAGAAAAAGAAGAAGAAGGCTGCCGCAGAGCCTGAGGATGACCAGCAGGACAAGCAACAGAGTGAGCAGGCTCCAGCTGAAGCGGCATCCGGGAATGAAGAGCCTCAAGTCGAAAAGACTGAGAATGTTGAACAGAAAGAAAAATAGACTACTATGGGAATGTTTACCACCAGACAACCTCGCAAGTTCCGCAGGGTGAGCATCTATACGGATGAACGGCGGGACAAACTGGAGAAATTGGTCAACGACGTGAAACGCGAGAAGGGAGAATTGCCTCCTGAGCCTTACGATCCCACGAAGTTCAAAGGGACTTTCAGCGAGTATACCCCCCGTGCCAAGCGGCATTCGCAGAAGGGAACACGTCTGTCTTGGCCCATTGCCATCGTTATCGTCATCCTGCTTCTGATCGTTTGGCATTACCTGCTCACGGGCACCTTCAGATTCTGAGGATTCATAATGCGTAACTGAATGGATATCATACATCTTTTGCCTGATAGCGTAGCCAACCAGATTGCTGCTGGAGAGGTTATCCAACGCCCTGCATCCGTCATCAAGGAACTGATGGAGAATGCCGTCGATGCTGGCGCTATGAACGTGGACGTGCTGGTGGTGGATGCTGGCCGTACGTCCATCCAGGTGATAGATGATGGCAAGGGAATGAGCGAGACGGATGCCCGATTGGCTTTCGAGCGCCACGCTACTTCCAAGATACTCAAGGCGGACGATCTTTTCAGCCTTCATACGATGGGCTTTCGCGGTGAGGCTCTCCCTTCGATTGCTGCCGTTGCCCAGGTTCGTCTGCTGACGCGCACCATCGATCACGAGTTGGGTACGGAGCTTTCCATCGAGGGCTCTCGTGTCGTGTCGCAGGAACCCTGCTCCTGTCCTGTGGGAGCCAATTTCGAGGTGCGGAATCTATTTTTCAATGTGCCTGCCCGTAGGAAGTTCCTCAAATCCAATCAGACGGAACTCAACAATATCATCCAGGAGTTCGAGCGTATCGTGCTGGTCAACCCTTCCGTGTCCTTCACGCTGAGCCACAATGGAGTGCTTGTCACGAAATTGCCCGCCAGCAGCTTGCGTCAGCGTATCACCAATGTGTTTGGCAAGCGCATCAATGAGCAGCTGCTTTCCGTGGATGTGGAAACCAGCCTTGTGCATCTGTATGGGTACGTGGGGAAACCTGACTCTGCCCGAAAGAAGACGAGTTACCAGTATCTTTTCGTCAACGGGCGCTACATGCGTCATCCCTATTTCCACAAGGCGGTCATGGAGGCTTACGAGCAGCTCATCCCTGCAGGCGACCAGATTCCTTATTTCCTCTATTTCCAGGTGAATCCTGCCTGCATCGATGTCAACATTCATCCTACCAAGACGGAGATCAAGTTCGAGAACGAGGCTGCCATCTGGCAGATCGTCATCGCAGCCATCCGCGAGGCGTTGGGACGCTTCAATGCGGTGCCCACCATTGATTTCGATGTCGAGGGACGGCCTGAGATTCCTGCTTTCGACAGGCAGCCGGCTTTCTCTGGCACTTCGGCTCCTCGCGTCGAGGTGGACACTTCCTTCAATCCCTTTACCCGCAATGCCGAGTCGGGTTCCTACAACCGCGCTCCTGTGGATTGGGACAAGCTCTATGCCGGAGTCTCGAAGGCTGGGCAAGGGGTGGGGCAGGACGCTGAGGAGGCGGATGAGTTCCTTAAGGTTGCTCCCCAGCCTTCCCACCAGGACCTTTACGAGGGGCAGATTGACCAGAAGATAGAGACCAGTGGCGAGTATATCCAGCTGAAGGGACAGTATATCCTGGCAAGTGCCGTATCGGGCATCATGGTCATTGAGCAGCATCGTGCCCACATGCGTGTCCTCTACGACCGTTATCGCTCGCAGATGGAGGGCAAGCCTGTTTCCTGCCAGGGGCTCCTTTTCCCTGAAGTGCTTCAGTTCAGCATCGCGGACGCCATGTTGCTCGAGGAGATGACCGACGAGCTGCACGCGCTGGGCTTCGACGTCACTCCTTTGGGGCAAGGCAGCTTCTCGCTCAACGGCGTTCCGATTGGGTTGGACGGATTGGACCCCAAGCAGGTGCTTTCCAACATGGTGGAGTCTGCCAAGGAGACACCCTCAGGCATCGAGAATGAAATCCAGCACCGACTGGCACTCACGTTGGCGCGCAGCACCAGCATCCCCGTGGGGCAGGTGCTTTCCCAGCAGGAGATGTCGGACCTCCTGCAGTCGCTCTTTGCCTGCCAGGAGTCTGTCTGCGGGCCCGACGGCAAGACCATCATCGCCGTCTTGAAGCAGGACGTGCTCGACAAACTCTTCAGTTGACATACGTTCATCAGATACATAAAAAAAACGAATAGATACAAGCAATGGAAACGAAAGAAAAAGTTATTCTGACGGGTGACCGTCCCACAGGTCGCCTTCATATCGGACACTATGTGGGTTCTCTGCGCCGTCGTGTGGAACTCCAGAATTCAGGTCTCTACGACAAGATCTTCATCTTCGAGGCCGATGCGCAGGCACTTACCGACAACATCGAGAACCCTGAGAAGGTTCGCCAGAATGTCATCGAGGTGGCACTCGACTATCTGGCAGCAGGCCTTGATCCCCAGAAGAGCACGCTCTTCATCCAGAGCCAGATACCAGAGCTTTGCGAGCTCAGCTTCTACTTCATGGATTTGGTCAGCGTAAGCCGTCTGCAGCGCAATCCTACCGTCAAGACGGAGATACAGATGCGTGGCTTCAGCGGCGACAGCATCCCCGTGGGCTTCTTCACCTATCCCATCAGCCAGGCAGCCGACATCACGCTCTTCAAGGCTACCACCGTGCCTGCCGGCGAGGACCAGGAACCCATGCTGGAACAGTGTCGCGAGATTGTGCGCCGATTCAATTACATCTATGGCGACACCCTCGTCGAGCCCAACATCCTCCTGCCTGAGAATGCGGCATGCCTGCGTCTGCCTGGCACCGACGGCAAGGCCAAGATGAGCAAGTCGCTGGGGAACTGCATCTATCTGAGCGATTCTGCCGACGAGGTGAACAAGAAGGTGAAGGGCATGTATACTGACCCTACGCATCTCCAGGTCAGCGATCCGGGACATCTCGAGGGCAACACCGTCTTCACCTATCTCGATGCTTTCGCTACCGACGAGCAGGTGGCGCGCTTCACTACCGATTACCAGACACTCCAGGAGATGAAGGACCACTATACGCGTGGAGGCCTGGGCGACATGAAGTGCAAGAAACTCCTCATGGCTGTCCTGCAGGAAACCCTCGAGCCTATCCGCCAGCGTCGAGCAGAGTTCGAGAAGGATATCCCTGCCGTATACGACATCCTGAAGAAAGGGTGCGAGAAAGCTCGTGAGACTGCCGTTGAGACAATGGACAGCGTTCGACGCGCCATGAAGATCAATTATTTCGAGGATGAAGCCCTGATTCAGGAGCAATCCAAGCGTTTTGCCAAATAATTTGACAAATTTCTGCAGAAAAATTTTGCCTTTCCGAGGAATTGTTGTACCTTTGCACCGCAATTCAGCGGAATGGCACCCTTTTAGGGGCGTTTAGCTCAGCTGGTTCAGAGCATCTGCCTTACAAGCAGAGGGTCGGCGGTTCGAATCCGTCAACGCCCACATTCTTTTTCATAGATTTTTTAGAGTTAGTGTTTCTTTTGAAGTCGGTACCTGTTTGATTATGGTAACGGCTTTTTTTATTTCCTCTTCCTTCAACACGTTCTTCCCCCTCCTTCATCGTGTTCTTTTGTCAAGATTAACGTGTTCTTTTGCCCCTCGCGACACGTCAAAAACTCCCGATTTCATCGAGGCGACTTTTCCAAAAACGCCCATTTCATCGAGGTTTTGCACATTTTGCCTAATGTAAAGATTTTTTCGTTTAAGTAGTTTTGCGACGATGACGAAGACCGAATGTTGTTTCCGATTACTCGGATTACTCCGATTACTCGGATTACTCGGATAACTCGGATAACTCGGATAACTCAGAATTCTCCGCTAACCTCTAACCCGCTAACCTCTAACCCGCTAACCAGGCAAGGCTACCGACACACTCGTGGGTGGCAACCTCTGCACTTTCGCACCCAACCTCGGCACCCAAGCCGATGCTACGATGGGCAAAGACCTCATCCTCTTCGTGGAGGAGGTGGAGGAGTCGATGCACAACATCGACCGCCAGATGCGCATCCTCCAGATGAACGGCGTGCTCGATCGCTGCAAGGGCATTATTCTTGGCGAGTTCACCGACTGCGGCAACGAGTTCACCTACGAGAGTGTAGAGGCCATGTTCAACAAGATGCTGAAGGCGTACAACATCCCTGTGCTCTGCGGCTTCCCTGGCGGTCATGGCGACGTGAACCTGCCCCTCGTGATGGGCTCCAACGTCACCATCGATGTACGCACCGATGGAGCCACCCTGCAGTTCAACATCGACGGCAACCAACAGCAAGTGAATACTGCCGACATCACCGCTCCCGCATCGCCCGCCACCGTCCGCATGCGCCTGGCAGGAAAGATAGAATA
>JAEEGK010019878.1_pt1:0-12500 | contig 14351 bp, 12 predicted proteins | sample 8958771 | NCBI WGS metagenome assembly JAEEGK01 (sample SAMN16246547, study PRJNA631951) | gut metagenome | biome: gut microbiome; feature: rumen; material: SC-attached | host: Bos | place: Iran: Karaj | collected 2018-10
AACAATGCTGTCGCAGCCGTTTGCCGCCGTAAGCACCTGCTGATAACAACCACTTTCGGCATATGTAACACCATTGTAAACAAACGGATCTGCACAAGTGTTTATCTCCACCTCACTATACACAGGAACGCCATTATTAGTAATAGTTAGATGCAAAAGTACGACACTGTCGCAACCATTGGCATCGCGTAAAGTCTGAACATAATCGCCACTCTGGGTGTAAGTCTCTCCGCCCAAAGTATATGCTACACATCTTTCAACATTAATTTCCGTAAGCGACGGAGTTGAACAATCAACAATATCAAATTCAAGAGATATGTCCTCGCTTCCTGCCTGCACTTTAGTCACCGGCGTACTTGTGTGCGAAACACCATTATATGTAGCATAACCAGTGTATCTCATTACATCGTTAATATTGAAGTCTCCACTGACGACAATCTTACTTTCAGCAGAATATCCTTTATGAGCAATTGCATTTGCATTGCCACGGCCAAGGTTTACCATCTTGATGGAACTCGTCATGCCATTGACAATAGCCGACAGTACATAAACCTTTGGTTCAGAAAGCACAACCTCGAAACGATGTATTCCAGCATCAAGATTTCCGTCAAAACTTGCATAATTTCGTCCTGCCATATCGCATACTGACACCAAAACATTGCCAACCTCATGTACAGAGAGTTCAAATTCGGTTTTCCCATCAAACGGATTAGGTACGTTTGATGATAGCATATAATTGTCAATGCTATGATTTTCAATGTCAGTAATTCTTGCAATCATCGTGGTATCGGGATAAACGGCAGTCCTCTCCCAGCCCTGCGAATAGTTATGGATTACAACGCTGTCGAGCCTCTGATAGCCGCCATTCGCATTTACACCAGTAAACGAAACAACAATATCCTGTGCAAATGAAACAACCACAAGCAACAAACCAGACAATATCAAAGTTATCTTTTTCATAATCTACAATTATTATCAACAAATTAATTTCGCAAACACCTTACACTAACACCAACACTCTTGTGATTGTGCGTTTTGCTCAACTCTTCCAAATCATATCTAAGTCTCCTATCCCACGCACTATTAGAATCACCATATTCTGTATCAGAAGTCCACCACCAAGTACAATTCCCTTTTGCTTGAAAATGAGAAGTGGCAATTTTCATTCCTGCCGGTTTACCATTGAAACTGCTTGTATTGTTCTTAGGTTGCAACCATCCTGGAGTATTTACTATTCCAGAATCAACCCAACCACTAGTCGATGCCAACGACTTAGCTATTACATTATGCGTTTCCCTATCGTTATCCGTATCAATATAATCGTCATAATTAAAGCCATTGTTCTGCAAATACACCTCCAACTGCGACCATTCGTCATCGCTAGGCAAATGCCAACCAGCAGGACAGGCCGTCTGTGCAGCACGCCAGTTATACAAAACTCCAAACTCGCTGTAGTTCGGATTATTTCTGGCTTCATTTACATCCGTACCGTCATAATCATATACATAATACCTCGCATCTGCGACAGATGCATCAGTCAGATAATTTACACTCGGCAGATAGCGCATATTTTCCGAGAGCCACTCCTGTTCGCCCAAAGTAATGGAGCAGTACGAATTCCCATCAAGCTCGTCATACACACCAGTTCCCAAATGCAACCACAATAGTACAATGCTGTCACAACCGTTTGCCGATGTAAACACCTGCTGATAGCCACCACTTTCGGTATATGTAACACCATTGTAAACAAACGGATTTGCACAGGTATTTATCTCTACCTCGCTATACACGGGAATACCATTGTTTGTTATAGTTAAATGCAAAAGTACAATGCTATCGCAGCCATGGACATCTTGTAATGTCAAAACATAATCTCCGCTTTCGGTATAAGTCTCGCCGCCCAATGTATATGCAGCACATCTTTCTACATCTATTTCGGTAAGCGAAGGAGGTGGGCAAGGGAAAATATCAAATTCAAGGGATATGTCCTCGCTTCCTGTCTGCACTTTAGTCACTGGCGTACTTGTACGCGGAACACCATTATATGTAGTATAGCCTGTGTATCTCATTACATCGTTAAGATTGAAATCACCACTGACAACAATCTTTTCGCTAGCCATTGTGCCTTTGCTCCAAATACGATCAGCATTGCCAGAACCAATGTTCATCAGCTTTATGGTGGACGTAGTTCCGTTTGACGTTACTGAAAGAAAATAGACATTTGGCTGCAACAAACTGATACCAAACATATTGGAACCAGCCATTGCGTTTACATTATACTCGGCAAACATACGCCCCGACACATCAAAGACTTTTATTGAAACAGCACCATCCTGAGGTAAATTCACAACAAAATCGGTTTCGCCATCAAAAGGATTCGGCGCACATGAAAGCATTTCGGCATCTGCAACAGAACCATTAATTCCATTAAGTATTGCAACCATTACGGTGTCAGGATATATGGCAGTTCTGTCCCATCTCTGCGAATAGTTGTGAATTACAACACTGTCGAGCCTCTGGTATTCGCCATTCTGCGTAATTCCTGTAAACGACACAGTAATGTTTTGCGCATAGACGACATGCACAAAAAACAACGACAAAAATGATAATAGTACTTTTCTCATAACGTTACATATTTACATCTGCAAATATAATCATATTTTCTGAAAATATACACATTTAATAAATGTCTTCTTCTCAACCAAAAAACTTCGCCAACCTCCAATAATTTTCATTAACTTTGCACCAATAATAAACTATGGCTGTATGAAAAAAGCGATTTTGTACACTACAATAGCAGTCGTGCTTGTTGCAATGCTGGGCGCATGCATGTCGTTCTGCTTTAGTGGCGACGGACTAAAGGGCGAAGACCTTACTTTTTATCAGTATCATGTCGGAAACGGCTATTCAGGACAACGCTACGACTATAGCATATACGAAAAGGACGGTGTTATAACAGCAAGCATAAAGGAATGCAACTTCCGGATGATGATAGACGACACAATTCCTTGCAAAGAACATGTAGTAAGCGATGTGCCACGCGAAAAACTTGTTGCTGTTGGCAAACTGCTAGTTGATGCCAATGTGCAAAAATGGGAACGCGATTATTATGCCACCGATGTCTTCGATGGCGACAACTGGTCGGTGTCGGTTAGGTTCGGCGACAAGAGATTCGACTCTCACGGTTACATGAAATGGCCGGAAAATGCACCTTTCCATGAGATAAACAGAATTATCGGTGAACTTTGCATGCCAAAGGAGGAATAATATGAAAAGGTTGGTGCTGATTTTTGTCGCTATCCTTGCTGTGGCTTACTTAAATGCACAAAGCACATTGAATGCCGATGAGCAGTTCTACTCACAGCATTATGATGAGATTCTAACTCTTTTCAACGAAGAATGCCCAGTACTTGAATATAGCGACGACAAGAATATGAAATTCGAATACGGACTTATCGACCTTGACGGCGATGGCATAAAGGAACTTTGGATAAAAGACTCTGCCGGCGAAAACGGCGCATTCTTCTGCCACGGCAACGACAAACTCGAAATAATTGCCACAACTTGGTTCAAGTCGTTTGCTTCGATTAGCGGGAATGTGCTGTGTACATCGGGACCTGCAGGAACTGGCGCATTCTTCTCGGCATACTACGTCATCGAAAACAGTTCTATCGCTCATCATGCATTCGACATGCAGATGTACAACCTGGAAACCGACAAAATGACTCACGAATGCGAATACGATGGCAAAGAGGTGACATGGAAATGGTTCAAGAAATTCAAAGCTCCCTTTGAGAAAAAACTCGTCGCTCCCGAACACAACGACTGGCTTCCATTTGACAGGCTAAAGAACAATTAGTCCGTATTGCAGAAAAGTCGTATTTTTGCGACAAATTCTTCTATCATGAAACGCGACTATTCAAGATCATGCAGTATAGCACTTATTACTGCGATATATATCATTGGCGCTTTAGCTGGCACCCTTCTATTTGTAAAACTCGTTGACATACAAATTTCTCCGTTATTGGCACTTTTCTATGCCGATATACTGGCCACCATTATTGTCTGGGCATTCGGTCTACTATACGAAAACGTCTCGGTTTACGATCCATATTGGAGTGTTTTTCCTCCAATCGCATTCCTACTTTGGTGCTTTTACACCCATATTTGGTCGCTCCCCGTAATTCTTATACTTATTGCAACATGGTACTGGGGATTCCGCCTTACACGAAACTGGGCGATTACATTTCACGGCATAGCACACGAAGACTGGCGATACTCGCAGTACCGCAACAACTTGCATCCTGCCCTTTTCCACCTTGTCAATTTCTTTGGATTGAACATGGTGCCAACTCTGGTTATATTTGCCGCCATGCTACCAGGATTGATGCTTTATGAGACAAGCGCATCGGCCAATATCCTGACGTGGCTTGGATTTATAATTTGCCTGTCATCCGCAACCATTCAACTTATCGCCGACAAACAGATTCACGATTTTCGCGCCGCAAATCCCGGACAATACTGCAATGTAGGACTATGGAAACACGGCCGCCATCCAAATTATTTCGGAGAAATACAATTCTGGTGGGGCATCTGGATTATGTACGCATCGCTAAATGGGTTCAACTGGTTTGTTTGCTGTCCGATAGCAATGACGGCCTTATTCCTCGGAATCAGCATACCGCTTATGGAAAAGCGCCAGCTACATAACAAACCTGGCTATGCCGAATATAGAAAGCGAACAAGGATGCTTATCTAATACTTGTCCCTGCCAGCCAACCGGTCGAAAACGCAATCTGCAGATTGTAACCTCCCGTATTGGCATCTACATCAAGGACTTCGCCTGCAAAGAACAAACCTTTCACCAATTTAGATTCCATTGTCTTCTGATTGATTTCATCAACCGAAATGCCACCACTTGTAATAATGGCGTCGTTGAAATCGCGATGCCCTACAATGTCGAAGGCAAAATTCTTCATAAACGAAACTATTCTACGCCGTTCATCACCAGACAATTGGCTAGCAACCTTTTCGGCATCCAACCTTGCCAAATTAATGAAAACTGGAATCATCTGCATAGGTAGCCATTCACGGAACAAAGCCTTAAGCTTTGTCTTGCCATTGGCATCGAGGTCGCGTAGAATACGAGCATCCAATTTCTTTTCTTCAAGGGCAGGCTTCAAGTCGATAGACAAACGCACCTTGCGATTCTCGTGCAAAGCAATCACAGCCCAGCGACTCATGGTAAGAATTACCGGTCCGCTAACGCCGAAATCAGTAAATTCGAGTTCGCCGAACTCCTCATGCGATTTTTTCCCATCAATCCACAACGATGCAGATATATTCCTGAGATTCAAACCTTTGAGTTTAGAAAAGAAATCGCCATTGCCGACAAGCGGCACCAAAGCAGGAAGGGGTTCGGAAAGCGAATGACCGCATTTCCGCGCAAAATCGTAACCATCGCCAGTAGAACCAGTTAATGGATATGATTTACCGCCCGTGCAAACAATAACCTTGTCGGTGAACAAGGATTTTTCGCCACTTTCGCTTTTAACTTTCACCCCAGAAACAGCATCATTCGCCACAATAATATCGGTTACAATGGTGGAAAACAAGAAATTCGTTCCTGACCTACGCGCAGTTGCATAAAGTGCATCGACCACATCAACCGCTTTTCCCGATGCAGGGAAATAGCGTCCGCCACGCTCAAGCACCACCTCCACGCCAGCCTCGTCGAGCATTGCAAGGATATCTGACGAAAAGAACGACTTGAATGCGGGATACAAAAATCGCGGTTCGGGATAAATGTTGCCCATAAATCCCTTGATGTCATCGGAATTTGTCACATTGCAACGACCTTTGCCCGTAATCATGAGCTTTCGTGCAACCCGAGCATTCTTTTCCACGACAAGGACTCGCTTCCCGTTTCGGCAAGCCGAAATCGCCGCCAACAAACCAGAAGCACCAGCACCTATTATTATTACATCGTAGTCGGTCATTGCTTATATTTTCATCGTCACAAAGGTACGCATTATTTCATACGCACAACAATAAAAAAACATTCGCATCACTGCGAATGTTTCAAGAAGATATTGAGTGTTTGAGTATAAAGACTACCTGGTGAGTATTATTTTCTTTTCTTCGACAATACGCCTCAAATTAAGTATTGCATAGCGCATACGTCCTAGGGCTGTATTGATGCTAACATTTGTAAGATCGGCTATTTCCTTGAAACTCATGTCGCCATAATGCCTAAGCATCACGACTTCCTTTTGCTCAGGAGGTAGATAATCGAGCAATTTTTTCACATCTTTAAGAATCTGGTCATCCACTATCCTGTCCTCAACAGTGGAATCAGACAGACTAAAAGAATTCAACACATACTCGTTTTCGTCACAGGATGTTGTTCCATAATTCTTTTCATTACGGAAATGGTCAACTATCAAATTATGAGCAATCCTTATCACCCACGACAGGAATTTTCCCTCATCGGAATATACTTGCGACCTCAACGAGGATATCACCTTAACAAAGGTATCCTGAAATATATCGTCTGCTAAACTGGAATCTTTAATGTTCAGAATGATATAAGAATAAACTTTCTCCTTATATCTTTGTATTAGGACTTCGATACACCTTTTATCTCCAGCAACAAACGCATCAATCAGCATCTGATCAGTGAACTTGTCGTATGTCATACTATTTTCTCTTTAATAAACCAGAGTAAAAGTGTATCTTATAGGCGCTTCCCTTTCTTTTTAATCGTTAATACTTATCCTAACAAGATGCGAAGATAATAAAAAGTTTTTAAACCAAGCAAAAAAATCCATTATTTTTTTCTAGCGACATACAAAATCTCCTTCTTGTCGAGCTTGTACTTTTCCACCATTTCCATTGACAAATGGTCTTTTATGTCAAATTCCTCAACGACAAATCCCACCGATTCCAGCCTACGCGGATAGTCGAGTCCATGCCAGCGCACATGGTCGTACTGACCGAAATGCTTCTCTCGTTCGAGCGGATCGGTAATCGAACTGTCCTCGTATGTCTCGGTGAAACTGGTATTGATTGGCACCTGCAAAATTGCCGTTCCGCCCTTCTTAAGCACCCGGAATAGTTCCTTCATGGCAGTAATGTCGTTGGGTACATGTTCGAGTACATGATTGCAAATAATGTAGTCGTACGACTCGTCGGGCAAAGGTATCTGCATAATGTCGAAATGAAGGTCGGCAATAGGAGAAACCAAATCGGCAGTCGTGTACTCGATATTTTCAGCTTTCTTGAACGGCTTTAAGAATGGCTGCTCGGGAGCAATGTGCAATACCGATTTTTTTGTCTTGAAAAAATCGGAATACTCGGTCCAGTACAACCACATAAGTCTATGCCTTTCAAGCGAAAGGCACTTGGGGCACAAACGATTGTCTCCACCATTCTTGCCGTAAGGCAAAAACTTGCGGAACGACTTGCCGCAAACAGGGCAAGTAACATTATGTCCAATATAGAACGGTCTGATCAACAAAGAAAACAATCCCGAAAACCTTATAAGGATAGGTCTCGGAATCTTTCTTACCAAAAAACTTATAAACTTCTTCATTATGCTAAGTCTTTGATTATAATATTATCTAAACTTTTTACCACAGCAAGCTCGTTTCTAAAATAGTACCACACATACGCAGAAATCTTCTTCCCCTCGAAACCTTTTATCTTCGATATAAGTCGAGCATAATCGAGAACTTGCTCCGCATACTTCTTGTCGTGCTTTTCCTCTCCAAACTTGTAATCGAGGATTACAATCTCGTCGTCAAACACCATAACCCTGTCGGGACGCTTCAACTTATCGTCCTTGGAGAGCGGATCAATAATATTGAATTCGTTGTAAACCTTACATCCTGCTTCAAACCACGGCTTTATGCATTCCTTTTTCAACGAAGCAGAAATTTCCGATATTAGTTCGCGTGCCATATCAGCATCTATTTCTCCGCTATAAAACAACTGCATAACCGAAGCTTCGACATCGCTTGCAGTAACAATATTCTCGAATATGGAATGATACTTGGTTCCCTTTACTCGTGCCGTCCATTCGCCTTGCACTGCCTCGTCCAAATGATGAACAACACCCACACCGCTTTCGGGATTTTCGCATATCGGATATTTCCTTAAAACAGAATCATTCGCATCTGGAGAAGAAGGCTTGCTTACTTTTGCAGACAAACCTCCTTTTACATACGTCCTAACTATGCAATCATTTTCCTCTATCTCAATAGATTCCCATCCGGCCAAATCGGGATTGGAGAAATATTCCCACAGCATATACGAAACATCTTTGGGCTCTGGCTTTTCTACTGCAATCGCTTCAAGTTTTTCCTTCTTTGTTTCCTTTACTGTGTGTGATGCCGATACATACAACCCGTACTTTGCCCTAGTGAAAGCCACATACAGCAAATTGAACGACTCGATACGCAACCTGTACAGATTCTGTTCATACACATCATTAAATTCGGTAAGAGCAAGAATAGACTTATTTGTAACAGGAATCTTCAAGCCCGGTTCTGCCTTTGGCACAACAAACAGATAGTCAACATTTCGCGAATCGCTTGTCACAAAATCCCAGTCGCAAAAAGGGATGAATATATAGTCGGACTCCAAGCCTTTCGACTTATGCACGGTAAGAATCTTTATTGCGTCCTGATTTTCTGGAATCGTAATTGTCTCATCGGCTCCTCGTTCGTCCCAATATTCGACAAATGCCTGCAGATCGGTTGACTTCAGGGAGAAATTATGCACTACATTCCTGAAGGCAATAAGGAAAGGTATGTTTGCCTCTATTTCATTAAGCTTCAGCTTGTCGATAAGTATATCCACCACCTCGAATGCCTGTTTCCCCGAAATACTTTCAACATCAACAGCCTGCTTCAGATTATCCACAAGTTTTTCCTTTTCGAAATTTCCATCAAAAATTGCAGATTTAGCTTCAAGGCACTCAATATGATACAAATAAGCAGCCTCGACAAGCGAAATATTGTCAGCAGGATTCAACAAGCTATGCATATATGCGATTATCAGCCTTACAGCCTTGTTGGAAACTAAGAACAATGCCTCGTTTGACACTACATCGTAGCAGACATCTTTCTTTCTATTTTCGGCAGGAAGTTCACAAAAAGCCTTGACAATAGAACTTGCCTCCGACTTTTTACGTACGAGAATAGTAATCTGACTAGGCTTAACGCCACAATCCAGCTGTAAACGTTCTATCTCGGCGAGCATCTTGCCGAAAACATACTCAAATGTCACCTTATTTTCATACAGGCAGACCTGTATTTCGGAAGCGACATCCTTTATAACACCTTGCTTTACATCGCTATATAGAGATTCGTTGCCCTTTCCAAAAAAGCTAGAGTTGCTTGTGTATTCCTTTTCAAAGAAATCATTATTGAAATTTACAATACCTTCTGCCGTCCTGTAATTATCATTAAGAGGTTCCTTTTTTGAATATTCCGCAAGTTCCTCACCTTCTTTCAGGCGCCCCAAAATACGCCAGTCACCGCCTCTCCACGAATAAATTGACTGCTTTATATCTCCGACTATTATACTTGAATTTTCCTCATGCGACAACGAATCTTCGAGCATAGTCTTGAAAATCTTCCACTGCTTATCGCTAGTATCCTGAAATTCGTCAATCATAAAATGATTGAACCTAGTGCCAACCTTCTCGAAAATAAAAGGCATCACTACGACATTTCCGTCCTCGTCCCTGAATCGTTCAATTATTTCGGAAAGCACTGATGGCACTTCTGAAAGCAAGAACAAAGCGTCTCTCTCAAGATTCTCGCGCAGCAAATCCATCGCCATGTCGAGCAATCTTACCAGATCGATGCTATTATATAAAACTAATGCTGTACAAAATTCACCAAAATCACTGACTGCCTCAAAAACATTTATTGCTTCGGCAACCTTATCAATATTGTCCTGAGATGCACCCTTATTAAACCATTTCTTTTCGGAGAATTTGCTTTTTTTGTATTCAGCATATATTCTATTTGGGCTCAGCTTTCCAGCTTTAAGTTTTTTCACCCAATTATACGATGTCGCGGAAACCTTTTCTTCGTTATCAAGTACAGCAGTTATATCACTGACACATTTATTATAATTCTTACAAAAAGAATCGATTATGTTCCTCTGCTTTTTCTTATAGTCGTCAATATCGAAACCACTTGGACATGCCCTATAATCGGCTTCTATCGACTTCAATATAAAATCGAGTATAACACGTTTTGGCGACCAACCGCTATCATTCTCAATGTTTGATTCAATAAGCAGGGAAATACAATCATTCAATTCCTTATTTGTCTCTGCCCTCAACATCAAATCATCTACCAGCTGGGAAATAACCAGTTTTGTATTTAATTCAAGCTCAAAATTCTGTTGCAGACCTAGTTCGTAAGTCAGATTGCGTACAATTTTCTGGAAAAAGCTATCGATTGTCGAAACAGAAAAGAACGAATAGTCGTGAAGCACCTCGGTGAAAAATTTTTTCGCCCTTTTTATTATTTCTTCCCTGCCCAGACCTGTCTTTTTATCAATTTTTGCTATTATATCTTCGGTTTCTTTTTTCGTTTTCTCGCTGAAAATACCTGCATCAACATGAGAAATCCAGTATAGGTCCTTCACTATTCGTGATTTCATCTCCTCGCTGGCCTTGTTTGTAAATGTAACGGCAAGAATATCCCTATAATCATCGCCGAGCAACATCATCGAGATGAACTCGTAAGCTATAGTATAAGTCTTACCCGCTCCAGCCGAAGCAGAATACACCCATAGTTTCTCGGTTGATACAGCCATCGCCTACTTTAACGTATATTCAACCGTTTGACACTCGACAACATTAACCGTTGTATCCCATACTCTTGGATAACTTATCGCATTGATATCATAGCTACCGACATATTTATCTACAACTGTCTTTACCATCTGGTCGGGCAAGTCACCTATTTTTTCATTGTCAATACGAAGTTCCACCGTCTTACCAGTTTTGTTTATTACGACAATTGATCCGCTATGATTAATTTCGCAGTCATTCTTAACTCTACACGAAATCACTGTCAATGACATGATTAAGATAACAAACAAAGCAATCTTTTTCATATATTATTTTTTTGCCAAAGGTAATTATTTTTTTGATAAGGAACAAAACAGGCTTAAAGGCAGAAAGACTTAGTTGTTACATATAACAATATTACAGACAACTGGTTCGTTTGACTGCCAGGCCGTTAGCCAGTCTGACTGTCAGCCTGTTAGACAGTTCTTCCGTTAGCCATTAAATCTCCTTCCCTGAAACATTCCATTTTTTTTCATAAACGCATTCACAATGTGCGACACCTCGAAGTTTTTCCTGCCGTTCCAATCGGGATACAACACCATTTCGCGTGGCGATTCGCTTGTTAGGCGTTCCACAATAATTTCTGGATTAAGCATATCCAAGAAATTTGCAACTATGCGCACATAGTTTTCGAGCGACAAGTCGGCAAATAAAGATTTGTTTTCAAAATACAACCTTTCTAGCCTTGTACCTTTCAGCACCTGCATCTGATGCAACTTGAGCGTAGATATTGGCAACTGTGAAATTTTTTCGGCGTGAAGATAAAAATCGTCCTCTGTTTCGTACGGCAAACCCAAAATCAGATGCACACCCGACATAATTCCATATTTCTGCGCAAGCATAATGGCATCAACCGCCTGCTCGTACGTATGACCGCGATTTATAAGTTCGAGCGCTGTATTTTTTGTCGATTCCAGACCAAACTCTATTTCCACATACTTTTCTTTGGCATAGTCGGCAAGAAGACGCATAATCTCATCATTAACACAATCGGGACGTGTGGAAATTACCAATCCAATCACACCATCTACCGACAATGCTTCATCATATTTATGCCTAAGAGCATTTACATTGTCGTAAGTATTCGTATAGGTCTGGAAATAAGCAAGGTACTTTTGAGCATTGTACTTGGGGCTGAAAAAATCTATCCCCTTGCGAAGCTGTTCCGAAATGGAATCATCCGAATTGCAATAAAACGGCGAGAAACTTTTGTTGGTACAATAAATACACCCCTCTTTGCTAATCTTTCCATCTCGGTTTGGACAAGTAAATCCGGCATTCACCGAAATCTTCTGCACCCGCTGTCCGAAAGTCCTGCGGATATACGATGAATAGTCGTTCCACTGCAATATGCCCCCATCATTTGCCATTGTTTTTCCCACTGTTATAATGGTATTTTATTTCATAATCGGAATCATCGAGCGTAGAATTGTAATCGTAGTCATCATCGATATCATCGTCATCCAAACTTTCTGGTTTTTCGGTCTTTGCAGGAAAAATAAAGGCGCAAACCAACCCAGTGACAGCACCAGCCAGATGTCCTTCCCCGCTAATGCCGGTATTTTGCGGATAAAGTCCCCACACCATGCTTCCGTACAGGAAAACAATTATCAGCGACACCGCC
>JAEEGK010019881.1_pt1 | contig 14350 bp, 13 predicted proteins | sample 8958771 | NCBI WGS metagenome assembly JAEEGK01 (sample SAMN16246547, study PRJNA631951) | gut metagenome | biome: gut microbiome; feature: rumen; material: SC-attached | host: Bos | place: Iran: Karaj | collected 2018-10
ATCTGGTTCATAATAAATTCCATATTTAGGACTTTGCAAAATTAGATTTGATTCTGTGAAATAACCATTTTTATATATTGTATTATAATAATAATAATATAAAAAAAATAAATTCTCATATTTTTTTATTTATTTTTTTTTTTTAAAATAGTTAAATTAATAAAATTTTACTAAAATTCAAAGATGGAAATCTTTGTAGGAATAAAAATAATATTAAGTAATTTTTTTTTTCATTAAGATATCTCACAACCCAAAATATAATAAAGATGAATACAATTTTCAAATCAAAAATAAAAATAATTTAAAAAACGAAAATACAATTGAAAACCTAAAAAAAATTCAGAAACTTTATATATTATATCAAATAAAAAAGAACAATTATTCGATGAAATTTTTACAAAAGTAGATTTCCAAACATACTTAAAAACTTTCATTTTAAAAATCCAAGAACATTTAAAATTAAAAATCCATTCCATTCATAAAAATATTTTATTAATAGGAAATTCAAGAATAGGAAAAGCAATAACAAAAGATTTTAAATCATATATATCATTTCCAGATAATTATATTATATTATATGATTCGGAAGGATTTAATAAAGATTCCTATGAAGAATCAATTAAGAATGTTAAACCCTTTATATATAATCAATTAACTAAAAGCAAAGATTAATTTATTCATTGTATTTGGTATGGTTATTCAAGTACAAGATATGATGATTATGAAATAGAAGCAATTAATAGTCTTTTATCTGAATATGAATATGATTTTCTTCCTATTATTATTGTTTATTTACAAGCAATAAAGAGAATTTAGTTGATGAGGTTTTTGATTAAATTAAAAAAGAGTTGAATGATAATAAAGATAAAATTAGTTTTGTTTCTGTTCTTACTAAAAATAAAATAATTAAAACAAGAAGACAACAATATGTTGTTGAATCTTTTGGATTAGAAGAATTAAAGGATATTACTTTAAGAAAAATTAATGAAAGTTTAAAAAATGCTTATTATAAATCTATTAAAGAAAGAATTATATTATTATATAAAAAAAAATATTAATAAAAAATATAACATTAACATATTTAACGTATTTTATGCTAATTATTATAAAAATAAATTAATTCTATATTAAAGTTTATTTTTTAATTTTCAAATTCAACTTTTTTTCATTTATATAAATTTATAACAATCATTTTTTTATTTATTTTAAATAAATTTATTATTTTTTTTCAATTAGCTAACTTTATTTCAATATAATACTTTTGAATAATTTTTAATTAGGAAATTTCTTGCTTTTATATTTCTTAATATATTAATATAGATTTTATCTTATAAATAATAATCTATATAAGATAAATATTAAATTTTCTTAATTTTCTATTAAAAAGAATTTATAATTAATATATAAATAATTATTTAAGAATGTTTTATTGAAGTTGTTATATTTCATTTTTTATAAATACTTTAAATGTATAATTATTTCTATTATAAATTTCTATATATAATTAAAATTAATTTAATTTTTATTTAATATATTAATAAAAAAAAGCTTACCAAAAAAAGCTATATATATACGACTTTCCTTTTCTATTTAAAATAAATTAAGATTCTAAATGTCATCTAAAGTTTATAAAGTAATAGTAATAGGTCCAACAGGAGCAGGAAAAAGTCAATTTTGTAATTTTTTTCAAAGAGATTTAAGTAATTCCATAAATAAAGTTAGTAATTCAATGAAATCATGTACACAAGATCCATTTTCAAATAAATTTACAAGAATAGATACTAATATAGAATTAATAGATACAGCAGGAAGTAGCGATTCATCAAATAATGATGAAAAAAATTTAATAAAATTAGTTAATTATTTGAAAACAAGAAAAGAAATTGATTTTATTTTATTATTATTGAAATTTGGTGAAAGATTAACTAATCAAACAATAGATTACTTAAATAATTTGGGAAAAATATTTACTTCTTCAGAATTTTATTTTCATTTATGTGTTATTTTTACAAAATATCCTATTAAACCTAAAAAAAAAGACATAAAAACAAGGGATTTATTTGTTGATGAAATTAATGAAGTTCTTAAAAATTCATTTAAAATTGATAAAGAACAAATATTACCAAGAATTGATGTACATTTTATTGATACTGAGATTGATGAAAATGATGAAGGTGATTTAATATATGAAGAAAAATTCCAAGATACTATCGATATAATAATAAAAAAAATTAAATTAAATTCTATGATATATCATCCTATAAATACTGAAGATTTAGATTATACTGGAGATAGTGCAAAAAAAAGAATTGAGGAAGAAAGAAGAAAATATGAAGAACAAATAAAAAAATTAGAAGAAGAAAATAAGAGAAAGGAAAAAGAACAAAAAGAAATTGAAAGATTAAGAAAAATAAAAGATGAAAGAGAAAAAAAAAGATTAGAAGAATTATTAAGGAAAAAAGAAGATGAAAATAGAAAAAAGGAAGAACAAATAAGAGCTGAAAGGGAATTAAGGTTAAAATTTGAAGAAGAAAGAAAAAAAATAGAGGAAGAAGAAAGAAAAAAAAATATAGAAAGGGTAAATTTAGATAGAAAAATAAAAGATTGGAAAGAACTTTCTCAAGTTGGGGAATGGGGATTTTTAGGTAGTTTAGCACTTGGGGGAGCTGGCCTCCTTATAACACCATTTTGTCCTGTAGCAGGAGTAGCTATGATAGGTGGTTCAATTGGAGGAACTCCCACTTCCTTGATAGAGTTTGTAGGAGGTAAAATTGGAGAAAATTATTTTGAAAATAAAAAATCTCAAATTAAATGAATTTAATTTATTTTTGATAAACTTTATAAAATATATTTAAATATATTAAAAAAATTTTAAATATTCTTTAGGATTAAGCAAATAATGGGATTGATTTTATTGATTATATATTTGAATATTAGATATAATTTTATACAATTTTGATTTTATTGAATATAAGTTAATTAATCATTTTTTACATTAAAGAAATAATATTTATCCAAATTTATTATATTTTACTAAATATAAATATTTATAAATTAAATCAAAAAATAATTTGATTTATTTTATTTTTCAACAAATTTATGTACAACAATTACTTTTATAAGCTTTTGTCTTAGATTTATCAATTGAAATACTTAAATTACTATCATCTTCTTCTTTTAAATCTTTAACAATTTCTTCAGTAATTTCAAGAAAAATATTATCAACATTATATTTAGTTTTAGTTACAAATAAACTATCAAATTGAATAATTCTTTCATTAATTTTATCATTTTTATTTCCAATAACTATAAATTTAAAATCAGTTTCTTCAGCTTTTGCATTTTGCATCTAATTTTTTAAATTATCAAAACTAATTTGAGAAGAAATATCATAAATAAAAATAATTCCTTGAGAATATTTATAGAAATTATTAGTAATTGTTTTGTGTCTTTCTTGTCCTGAAGTATCCCATATATGTAATTTATAATTTTTATAAATGTTATATCTTTTGATTTAAATTCTATTCCTATTGTTGCTATGTTACTTTCAGGAAAATAGTTCAGTAAATTGTAATAAAAGACTTGTTTTTCTTACATCAGAATCTCCTATTAATAATATTTTTATTGAATGACAATTTTTATATTTATTATTATCTTATCTTCTTGTAATAAAAAACCATTTTTACATGAAATACATTTTTGCTCTTCTTCATCTGTCGACTCCTCACTGCATAATTCACAATTCTTAAAACACTTTATATTTTTTATACATTCTCCATTTTTAAAATTATATCCTTCATTACATTTAAATAAATAGAATTATTTGGCTTTTTTTCATAATATTTATTTTCATTATAATATTTATATATTTTATCAGAAAATAAATCTTTACATAAACCACAAGTATAATTAGATTCAATGTAAAAAATATTTCCATCACATGAAGGAACACAAATATCATTTGGTTTTAAAATATAATGATCACAATATTTTCCTGTTTTATTTCCGCAATAATTAGATTTTTCAGTGTCTAATATTAATTCTGTATTAGAAGGACAAGAATCTATGCATTTATTATTATCTTTAGCAAAAAGACATAATTGAAAAGCTGATTTTTCAGTTATAATTAATAAGGAATTCTTCGAAAAAAATCTTATATTTTTTATTGTTTCATTTGTATTAAATAATAATACATTTTTTTTAATATCTATGATTCCATGATGAGTAGTATTATTTCCTTCTTTTATTTCATAATATATATATTGTGTTTTATTAACAAACTCAATATATTTAATGCTTATATTATTCATAAATTCAAAAGGATTTGTATGATTTATATTTAAAAAAATATCTTCAATGTCACCTGCATTTATTAATAGATTTGATGTAATTGTTCTTTACAATCAAATAGAAAATATAAATGAAAAAAATCTTTTAAATTTAATATCTTTTTTATATATTTCTTTTGATAGAATACCTAAAAAGAATCAAATTTTTGCAAAAATGAATAGAAATAATAATAAAACTTTTCAAGGTCTTTTTGATGATGATGGTGATAATGATGATAATAATGAAGAAGAAATTTAAGAAACAAAAGATAAAATTATTAATAAAGAAAAAAAATTAATAGAAAAAGACATATTTATTATTAAATATTATTGGAAAAATAAATTTATTAACTAATAATCCAAATAATCTTCAAAAAGTCAATTTTATTATTCAATTAAAAAATATATTAAATGATCAAACTCTACTAAGAGTTTTTATTAGAATTCTTCTTGAAGCTAATAAAAATTATTTTTAATGGAATTATGAATAATAATTAATTATATTATATTAAAAATAATTTTTGGTTATTTTCACATATAAAGTTTTTAAATATTATTTTATTTTTTTTTTCTTTTTACAAATTTTATCAAAATATGCTGCAATCATCAATTTAAGGTTCATAACTTAATCCAATTTCACTTCCATAATTACATAAAGTACATTGATTATATTCTAAAGTTAAACATTTTATACATGAAGAATGACATGAAGAACAAATTCCTCCATTACATATATAATTATTTAAACATACATTATTTGAATGATCACATGGCAAAATTCAATTTAGAGTTCTTGTTGGAGTTGGGCTTTTATCTTCTAATAATATTTTATAATTACTTAATATAGTATTTCCTGTTGATTCAAAAATAAAATAAAATTTATCACCTGTTAATTCTACTTCTAAGATATTGTTGAAATTTAATGTATTTAATACATTTGGTTTTTTTTTAATGATAATTTCAATTTCTTGAAATTCATTATTCAAATTATATGAAAACAAAATTTCACCATCTGAATTTTCATCATTTGAAATTCTCATATTAAAATTTCCATTTGAAATTATTACAATTTTATAAGTTAAAGTATAATTATCATTTTGAATTAAAGGAAAAGGACATTCACATAAAAACTTTTTTCCTTGTACAGTATTTTTATATAAATTAACTTCTTCAGAATTATTATCTAATAATTGTGTTGAAGATGATTTAATAAATTGAGAATAAGAAAAAAAAGAAATTTCATCATAAGAATTATAAATTAAAGGTTCATCAATTAATAAAGATTTACATGAATTATCTGGTTCATAATAAATTCCATATTTAGGACTTTGCAAAATTAGATTTGATTCTGTGAAATAACCATTTTTATATATTGTATTATAATAATTTGAAGAATAAACAGAATATGAAGCATCTTTTTTAATATAGAAATCTGGATAAATTGGATTAGATTTGATTAAAGAAATATATGTTAATAAATATAAAAATAAAATTTTTTTATTTATTCTTTTCATATTTATTTTATTATTTATATGTAACATTATTATTAAATAAATAAATAAAAATTTATTTTTTATGGCAACATCCTTTTTTTTCATTTTTATCTTGATTTTTTTTATCATGTTTTAAAACAAAAGAATGTCTTTTTCTAAAATCAGTATAACCGTCATTTTTCATAATAAATTTCTCAATTAATTTATAAATAAAATTATCAATTCCTTCTTTATCATTTAATGCTGAAGTTAAAGAAAATTCAGCATTAATTTCTTTAGCATATTGAATTCCTTCATTTTCCTCAACCTCTTCTTCTGAAATTAAATCTGCTTTATTACCAATTAAACCTAAAACTATAAATTAAAAATATATTTTTACTTGGACAATCAGTTTTATTTACAACTTCATTATACCAAAAATTTTTAATTTCTTCAAAGCTTTTTTTATTATCGATAGAATAAGTTAAAATTATTATATCCGATCTTTTATAAACCATATTTGCAATTGATCTATATTTTTCTTGTCCTGCAGTATCCCAAAATTGTATTCTAATCAAATAACCACTTGGAGTGATTATATCTTTGTTTAAATATTTTGGAAGTGAAGTGGATAATTCATTTTCATTAAATTTATTAAATATAAATCTATTTATTATACTTGTTTTTCCTACGAATGTATATCCTAAAAGACATATTTGACATTCAATTTGTTTGTTTTCATTAATATTATTTTCGGTCATTTTAAATATAGTTTATGTTTATTTTATAAATAATTTAATTAATGATTATATTAATTTTTTTTTAAATTATGAATATAAAGAACATCATTTATTATGTTATTATAATATGCATTAACTGAATAATTTTTAAAAGAATTTTTAAATTTTTCATATTCCTCACTTATATAAGGAGAATTATATATAATTTTTATTTCATATGGTTTTGAATGATTTAATTTTATATTAGTTTCAATTTCTCTGTATTTATTAAAGTTTTCTTTTTCTTTTTTTCCAATTCTTAATGACATAATGTAATTATTATTATTCTCATATGAAAAATTTTTTCCATTTCCTTCCATCACACATTTATCACATATTACAACAACATATATTGAATTTATACAAATAGGATTAATATTTGAAAATTTTAATTTAATTTCATTTGTAGAATTTGAAAAATTAGTAACATTTGTATCATTAATAATGCATTTAAAAGAATTATCTTTTTTTTTTAATGAATATCCTTTATTATTAAAATTAAAAGGTAATGAATATTTTTGATAGATAATATTATTATTATTTATACTTTTTTTTAAATAATCAATGTCTTTATGAGGAAAAAAAAAAAATTTACTTTCTATTTCATTTTCTTCAAAAACTTGCATAAATTGCCCTCTAATAGTATAATATTCACTATAAGGATATTGTTTGAAGATAATAATCAAAACAATAATAATAGGAGGAATAATAAAAATAAATTTAGTAAAAAATAAGAAAAGAAAATCTTTTTCATTCTCTGATTTATAATTATCTATACTTTCTAAAAAAAGTTCATCTTTAGAACCTTCTAATTCTGGAATAGTATTAAGCTTTTCAATTTCTTCTATTTCATTTAATTCTTTATCATTAATTATTATTGAAATTCCTGGAATTGAACAATGAAAAGAAAATAAAAAGAAAGAAATATATAAAAATAAATCTGCTTTATATCCTTTTTGAAATGTTGTATATTGCATTATTAATTGCATTAAATTTGAATAATAAAATGATGTTATAAAAATTCTTAAAATTCCAAAAATATATCTTAAATATATTTGATTAAAAAGATAAAATAATAAAGAGAATAAAGTACATAAGGAAAATGGTATTGAAAAATCTGTTGTAATTCCAATTAACATTATTAATGAATCAATGATTAATCTAAATAAATCAAATTTTTTTATTTTAAAAATTAATAGAGAAATATAAAAAATACATAAACCTGAAAAAGAAATTAAAACTAAAAAAAATTGATTTGAAGCAAAAGAACAAGAATTACTTTTATAAGAAATAAAACTTTCTAAAAGAAAAAACCCAAATATAATAATTGTCATTATTAAACATTTAAAAATTTCAAATAAACTATTTTTCATTGTTTCATCTTCTTTAAAATAAATAATAACAATTATAATAATAAAAAATAAAGGAATAAAAATATATAAAGTTAAAGAAGAAAAAACTAAACAAATAGGAGAAATTCCAAAAGAAAAAACATTATCATTTCCTTTTAAATTAAAAGGTTTATAATTTAATACAAAACCTAATAATTGATGACCAATAATTTCTAAATGATATTCTTTATTAATTGTATCATATTTAGTATGATAATGAGAAGTCATTCCTAAAAAACAATTCACACCTCCTTTCCAATTTTGTTTATTAAAAATAATATGATTAGAATTTAATTTTATAATATTACTATTATAAAAAAAATTTAAAGGTAATAAAATTGAACCTTTAGTTTTAGATAAACTTTTTATAACATTACTTGAACCATCATAATTTTTTAAAGAAAAAATATATGGAGTTGAACTTCCCATTCCTTCTAAATTTAAATAATCATATTCAAAATTTTTTTCTTTTGAAATTCCTTTTATAAAAGTTTGAAAACCTATTAAATCAATTTCTCCAATTCCATTAAAAAAAAAATCAACTTGTGAATTTATAGTATAATTATTATTTAAAAGAGCAGAAATTGTTCCTACCATTGCAATAATATTGATTTGATCATCATATGCTCCTATTATATTATTATGAGTATCAAAATGAGCAGAAATTAATAATCTTCTATTATTTAAATTTTGATTATTTACTGGTATTAAACTTACTAATATATATGCAATATTGTTTATTTTTGATGTACTACTTTCAAATGTTTCGTTTTTTATTGTTTTTATTGTTATATTTATATTTGAATTTATTTTTTTTTCTTTGATAATTGTTAAATTTGTTTCTAATGATGTTAAAAAATCATAATATGATTTTGAAAATATATATCTTGAATTATTTATATTTGTTGTATTTTTCCAAATTTCTATATATTCAGTATAATTAAATTTATTTTCTGGGTAAATTTTCATTAATTTTCCTTCACATAAAAGTTTTATGAAGAAATATATGAGAATTGTTATTGTATAAAAGGTAATTAATTGAATTATATTTATGTATTCTTTTTCCATTGTTTTAATTATAATATTTGATATTTTTTAAAATTAAATATTTATAATTATGAAAAATCATTTATTTTAAAATTCATTCATACTTTATTTTACAATATATTATTTAATATTTAAATATTTGATTTCATTTTTAACTTTAAAAAAATTGAAATTTTAAGGAGAATGTAATTATAAATGGAAATTTATATATTTTTATTTTCTTAAAAAATTATAATATATATTATATATATGAAGTTAATTTAAAATAAATAAAATATTTTTATCTTTGATAAAAAAATAAAAAAATTATTCGATAATTTGTCCTTTTTTCAATAAAAATTAAATTATAAAAAAAGAAAAAATCAATAAAATAAAGTAAAAATATGTCAGATATATTTGAAAAAAATTCTTTATTAAGTTTAAATGAGACAGATCCATTTGAAGAAGAAAATGAAAAAAATTCAAAAAAAAATATGAGTATAAATTCCTATAAATCAGAAAAAAATAAATATGAAGAAGGTGAAATTTTAGAAAATGAAGAAGAAAAAAGAAAAGATAATAAGAAAAAAGAAAAAAATTTAGAGGATGATCCTTTTGGTCCGATAATAAAAAGAACAAAAGAAGAAGAAGAAGAATTAAATAAATTAATAAAAAAAAGATATGAGAAATTAATAGAAATGGAAAGGATTAAAAATGAGAAATTTTTAAATAAAAAAAGAATAAATTTATCAAAAGAAGAAAAATTAACTTTAAATTCAAATGAAAAAAATTCAGCAAATACTTCAGAAGAAGTTCAAATATTAAATTCAAATAATCAAATATCAAAATTAAAAAATGAATTAAAAGGAGAACCAAAAAAAAAAGTAATATCAATTTCCAATTCAATATGTAATTCTCAAGAAAAAGATGATTTTTCAACTTTATCATCTTCAGCAATAAAAAAAATAACATTAAAAAAAAATGAAAATGAACATTATAATCGTTTATACTTTGATATTGAAAAAGAAAGAAAAAAATTAGAAGAAATGATTTTAGATATTCAAGAAAAACAAAATAATAAAAAAGATTATTTGAAAATTTTATATGATAAACATAATGAACAAATTGATTTAAAAAAATGTTATAAATTTAATGATATTTATGAAACAATTGATAAAATGGATGTTGAAACTTTACAATTAGGAACTTTTTATTATACATATTTAGTTGGTAAAATTATTCAAAATGCTGAAAATAATATTTTATATACTGATAATATTCAAAAAAAATTAGTAATAAGAAAAAAAAGTGAAAAATAATTTTTTGTTGAAATTTTCTAATTTAACTTATATAAATATATATTTTAAATTTGAAATATTATTTTTATTTAAAATAAAAAATCTTTTTTTGGAAAAAAATTAATATAAAATCTTTTTATTATTATTCTTTAATAATTGTAATATAGCTTCTTCTAATTTTACTTTTATTTCTTGTGAATTATTTTGTGTTATATTAGAATTTTCATTAATAGTTTGAAGCATATCAAAAATATATAATTGAGATTTTTGTAATTTTTCAATTAAAATTTCATAATCTTTGTTTAATATATTCATACAAATATTATTTGATAAATCTAGTGAATTTAAAACACAGTTTGAATTATCAAATTTTTCATTTTCTAATTCAATTATTTCTGTTTTTGATAAAATTTTTATTATATTTTCAAAATTATGAAATTTATTTTTATAAAAAGAAATTATTGAAAGATTAAATGAAGGAAAATATTTTAATAAATCTTTCACTTGAAAATCTTGAATATTACAATTATATAAGTAAATTTCTTCTATTCTTTTATTTAAAGCTAAAGCATGAAATAATTTTTTTCCAATAAAATTATTTAAAGGTGTTTTACTCATTGAGAGAATTTTGATTAAACAAAAAGGAGATTTTAATAAATCAATTAAAGCTATTAAAGAAGGTTTACTCATTTCAATTTTATTTAAATATAATTCTTCAATAGAACAACCTCCTTTTTTATATAATTTTTTCATTTGAATAAATAAATAAGATATTTTTTTTCCTAAAAGTGTATTTAAACTTAAATTGAGAATTTTTAATTTAGGAAAAGAATCAATTAATAAAGATAAATTTAAACAAAATGAGTCATTAAATTTAGGATTTCTTGAAAAATCGATTTTTTTTATCTTATTGTTATTATTAACAAATCCAATTTTAAAAAATTTTAAAGTTTCTGAATCTGAAAAAATTAATCTTAAATCTAAATTCTTTATTGTTTTTGTATTTTCCACTGAAAGAACTTGTCCAAGAAAAAAAAAACCTATTTCACCGAAAATATTTTCATTAAAAGAAATTGTTTTAATATTAGGAATAAATTTTATACTTTCAATTAAAATTTGAATGTGATTCATATCAACATTAAAAGATGAAATATCATATTCATAATTATTTAATTCTTGAGAATTATTAATTTTATATACTTTTGATTCTTTTGTTTTTTTAATTAGTAAAATTAATCCTATAAATTCATATAATGAAAAAAAAGGATTTTTTGACATATTTTCTTTCATATAATTTATATATTGTATTATTCCTTTTATATCATATTGATATTGTTCAGATAATGTCAATAAATTATTTAATTTTTTTATTTTTATATAATTAAAAAGGTATATTAATGGAATTAATGCGGTTAATTCATGTATTTTTGAATCTAAAATAAAATCATTTAAACTTCTAAAATAAACGTCTTCTTTAAAATAATTAATATCTTGAGTTTGGAAATTATTTGTTACTTCTAGTTTTTGAAAATTAATTAAAGAATCATAGAAAATTCTTTTCAAATTGTTTGTTTCATTTATTTTAAATATTTTATCTTTTATTTTAACAAGTTCATAAAATTTTCCATTTTTTGAAAATAATTCATTAATTGTTTTTTCTTCTGGAAAAATAAAAATATCAATAAAAATTAATATTAAGATTTGTTCAATATAATAAAAATTTTTCAATTGATTAGTAATTTTTTTACAAATAATATAATTATTATCAACAAGTGAATCAATCTTAAAATGTTGAAATGCATTTTTTACTAATCCCCTTTCATCACCATTCATTTCTTTCAAAAATAAATGATATAAAATAATTTTTGAATTATTGAATTCTTCTGCTTCTTCATTTTTTTTTCCATTCATTTAAATCGATATAGTTAATAAAAAATTTAACTTTTGATTTAAAAAATAAATTATTGTTTTTTCATAAAAAATATCTTTGAACACTAAGTGTTTGTCTTTGGATTTGTTATATTTTTTTTTTGATTTTTTTATGAAATTCATTGGTCATTCTTTCTTCTTTTTTTTAAATAATAAATCATTTTGGCTCAAAAAGAAAATTTTTTAAACAATTGAAATTACAAAATTTAAATAATTAATATTTATATAATTAATTAAAACAAAAATAGGCAATTATATTTTTAACTTTACAAGGATTTCCAAAAGCAAAAGAATTATCAGGAATATTTTTATTAACAATACTTCCATAACCAATAACACAATTATTTCCTATTTTAACTCCTGGTAAAAAAGTACAATTTCCACAAATTAAAACATTATTACCAATAAATATTTTTTTTCCATATTCAAGATCATCATCTCTTCCTTCAATATCTTCAATTGGATGATATGGACAATAAAAAGAACAATTTGGTCCTATTATACAATTATTACCAAAATGTATTTCACATATATCTAAAAGAATTAAGTTTATATTTGAATCAAATTTATCTTTAAAATTTATATTGTAACCATAATCACAATTAAAAAAGGATTTTATATTTATTCCTTTATTTTTAGGGTTTTTTTTATTTTTAAAAAATCCTTCAAATAATATTTTTTTATTTTCCTTATTTGAATAATTAAATTTATGACAAATAAGAAAACTTTTTTCTCTTTCTTTAACTAATTCATTATCATTAGAATAATGGATTTCTTCATTAAGCATTTTTTCTTTTTCACTTTTAAAATTATTATCAAAGTTTAAATTTAATTTCTTAATTTCAAACTTTCTTAAAATTTTACAAGGATTACCAACAACAACACAATTATCAGGAATATTAATATTAACTAAACAACCAGCTCCAATAACACAATTATTTCCTATTGAAATTCCTCCAATAATAATAACATTACCTCCTATCCAAACATTATTTCCTATATTTACTGGTAAATTTATTAATTTATATTTTTCATCAAAATTCATTGTTGTTATTGTTAAGTTTGGACCTATCAATGTTGAATTTCCTATTCTTATTTCTGATATATCTATTATTACACTATTATAATTTGAATAAAAATTTTCACCTATTGTTATATTTTTCCCTTTTAATACATTTAATCTTTCCATTATACAAAATTCTTCATTTAATGTTAATTTAAAGTTTTCTTTTATAAATTTTTTCCTTTCTTCTTCTTTATTATTTAAATTATATTCATCACATAAATTCAAATTTTCATTTTGAATTAATTTAATTATTTCTAATATATTATTTTCATTATTAAAATTCTCACCTAGGAAATTTATTCTACAAGGATTACCATAAACAAAAGAATTATCAGGAATATTTTTACTTATAATACTTCCATCTAAAATAATAACATTATTTCCTATATTTATTCCAGGTAAAACTGAAATATTTGAACCAAAAAAAACATTATTTCCTATTTTTATTGGTTTTGCATATTGAAATCCATTATTTCTTAAGTTTATTTTTTCTATTGGATAAATTAATGTATAAAAAGTACAATTTGGTCCTATAAAAATATTTTTTCCAAATGTTATTGGGTTTTGATCTAATAATGTTAAGTTAAATAAAGAGAAAAAATTATTTTTTATTGAAATATTATATCCATATTCACAATAAAAATGTTTTGTTATTAAATATTTGGAATTTTCTTCTATTTTAATTAATGATTTTAATATTAATTCTCTTTTTTCTTTTTCTTCTGGTTTTGTTTGGTTAAATTCAAAACATTTTTTATTTGCTAAATCATTTTCTTTTAATAGTTCAGAATCAAATTTATTAAACATTAATCCTTTTAACATTTTTTCTTTTTCTGATAAAGTAATTTCATTTTCTTCCATAATACTACAAATAATCTTTATTTATTTTAAATAATAATAAAATAATAATATTTTACAAAAAAAAACATTAATATTACTTAGAATAATTCTTTGATATATGAAAATTTTGGAATCTTTTATATTATTTATTGAAAATATTATTAAATTTGTTTTATTTTATCAATAATTTATTAAAAAATAATATATTTAAATTGTTTTCA
>JAEEGK010019883.1_pt1 | contig 14347 bp, 11 predicted proteins | sample 8958771 | NCBI WGS metagenome assembly JAEEGK01 (sample SAMN16246547, study PRJNA631951) | gut metagenome | biome: gut microbiome; feature: rumen; material: SC-attached | host: Bos | place: Iran: Karaj | collected 2018-10
GAAACTAATGAAGAATGTATTAAAGGTATTAATTATAATAATCAAGTTTACCCTGGTATTACATATAATTGTGAATATAGAGATACTTTACTTACTGTTAATAATGGTTCATTATATTCTGATCATAAGCAATTAAATAAAAAATATTTCTTAGGTTTTGATATGGATGCGAAGGAAAAAGTGTTAGATATTTACGTATGTGGTTATAAAAATGATGAATTATTCTGTTTATCACCACATAAGGAAGTTGATGAAATATTAAATAAAGTATGTGAATCAAATATAGTAGTAGATGAATATGGTAAATCTTGTACATATGATGATGAATACTCTATAACTGTTGATTTATCAAATAAAATATCAATTGTTAAAAATGGAAACGGATTATGTGAAGCTACTTTAGAAAGTGGACACTGTTATGTTAAATAGATAAAGATTTCTTTATCTTTTCTTTTGCCTAATATTCACAAATAATAGTATATTTGATATAATGATATTAGGTGTTATTATGAATAATATATATGGATACACATTAAAGATGATGGAAGAATATTTTGAATCCATTGGAGAAAAGAAATTTAAAGCAGGCCAATTATTTGATTGGTTGTATAAAAAAAGAGTAACCACTTTTGATGAAATGACTAATATAGGTAAATCAGTTATTGAAAAATTAAAAGTGGATTTTAGTATGGACAAAATAGAAGTTATCGCGAAACAAACTGGTAAAGATGTATCTAAATATTTATTTAATTTACACGATAATAATAAAATAGAAGCTGTATTAATGTATCATGATTATGGTACAAGTTTATGTGTATCTAGCCAAGTTGGATGTAATATGTCATGTACATTCTGTGAAAGTGGTAGACTTAAAAAGGTTAGAAATTTAGAAACATATGAAATAGTAGAGCAATTATTATTAATTGAAGAGATGGAAAATGTTAGAATATCTCATGTAGTAATGATGGGTATTGGTGAACCATTTGATAATTTCGATAATGTTATTAGATTTATAGATATCATTAATGAAGACAAAGGTATAGGTATAGGTGCGCGTCATATAACTGTATCTACTTGTGGAATAGTACCTAAGATTAAAGAGTTTAGTAAACTAGAAAAACAGGTAAATTTAGCTATATCACTTCATGCTTCTAATGATGAGCTTAGAAAAAAATTAATGCCAATCGCGAGAGCATATTCTTTAGATGAATTAATGGATACTATTAAAGAGTATTTAGCTAATGATGGTAGAAGAGTAACGTTTGAATATATAATGTTAAAAGATGTTAATGATAAAGAAGAAAATGCATTAGAATTAGCTAAGTTATTAAAAGGAATGAACGCTTATGTTAATTTAATTCCTTATAATGAGACAAGCCATATTGAGTATAAAAAGAGTAATAAGGATACAATTATGAAATTTTATGATATACTTAAAAAGAATAGAATAAATGTAACAATAAGAAAAGAATTTGGTGGTACTGTAAGTGCTGCATGTGGCCAATTAAGGAGCCATTACGAGGAGGGAAAATAATGGATATAGCTTATATAACAGATCCTGGTAAAGTTAGAGATCATAATGAAGATAGCGTTCTTGTGGTTAAAAACGGTAGTGGTGAATATCTTATGGCTGTTGCTGATGGCATGGGAGGACATAGAGGTGGCGAAGTTGCTTCTAGTTTAGTTGTATCACATTTAGGTAAGAGATTTACTGGTATTAATACAGTAGGTACTAAAGAAGAAGCTATCAATTTTATTAAAGAAGTTGTTTCTGAATGTAATATTTTAATTAATAAGCATACTGAAGAACATCCTGAATCATTAGGAATGGGTACTACTTTAGTACTTGCTTTAGTAACTCCATCATTCTTACTTTTTGGTAATCTAGGTGATTCATCTGGATTTGTATTAAAAAATGGTAAAATTGAAAAAATTACAAATGATCATACATTAGTTAATTTGTTGGTTAAATCTGGTGAACTTACTCCAGAAGAGGCTAAAGGACATCCAAATAGAAATGTATTAATGAAAGCATTAGGTTCATTAACTACTGTTGAAATGGATATATTTGATGTTGAAACTGATGTAGATGGTATATTATTGTGTAGTGATGGACTTACAAATATGTTAGAGTTTGATCAAATTGCAAGAGTGTTAAATGAAAACTTAACACCTGAAGAAAAAGTTAGAAAATTAGTTGTGAAGAGTAATAACAGGGGTGGCACAGACAATATTTCTATAGCGTATTTAGTAAAGGCTGGTGAGTAGTGTGATAGTCAAAGGACAAAGAATAAATGGGAGATATGAAATCATACGTAGTATTGGTGAAGGTGGCATGGCTAATGTTTATTTAGCGTATGATACTATATTAAATCGTAATGTAGCAGTTAAATTATTACGTGGAGATTTAGCTAATGATGAAAAATTTGTTAAAAGATTTCAACGTGAAGCAATTGCTGCATCTAGTTTAAATCATCCGAATATTGTTGAGATGTATGATGTAGGTGTAGATGAAGAAAATTACTTTATAGTAATGGAATATATTGATGGTATAACATTAAAAAGTCTTATTAAAAAAAGAGGGGCTTTAACGGTTAGGGAAACTATTGATATTATGTTACAAATTACTTCAGCTATTGCCTGCGCCCATGATTCATATATCATTCATAGAGATATAAAACCTCAAAATGTAATGATATTAGATGATGGTGTAGCTAAGATAACTGATTTTGGTATTGCAATGGCTATGAAGGCTACTGAACTTACTCAAACTAATACAGTTATGGGATCTGTTCATTATCTTCCTCCAGAGCAAGCTAATGGTAAGGGTTCAACTGTAAAAAGTGATATTTATTCATTAGGTATAATGATGTATGAAATGTTAATAGGTAAGGTACCTTTTAAGGGTGAAAATGCAGTAGAAATCGCAATGAAACAAATAAATGAACCAATTCCTAGTGTATGCAAAATTAATCCTGAAATACCTCAAAGTGTTGAAAATATCATATTAAAAGCAACTGCTAAGAATCCTAAGAATAGATATGAATTTGTTAATGAGATGCATGAAGATTTAAAACATGCATTAGAACATGAAGAAGAAAGAATAACATATCAATATCCAGAACAAGAATTAGAAAATACTAAAGTTTTGGATGATTTAAGTATGATAGATGAACCAAAGAAATCAACTAAGAAAGAGGTTAAGAAAGAAAAGAGTTTAAATATTACATTAATTGTATTAAGTGTAGTATTTGTTTTAATGGCTTTGGCACTTATAATTACAATAATTGTATTGCCATCAGTTACTGAGGTACCTGAAATAACTGTACCTAATGTATCTGGTTTAACAGTTGCTGAGGCTGAAAAATTATTAGGTAAAGAAGGATTCATAGTTGAATCTATACCTGAAGAGAAAAAGAATAATGAGATTGAAGAAGGCAAAGTTATTGGTGTTAAGAATTATAATACTGGTGATGTAGTTAAAAAAGGTAAATCAGTAACGTTAATTATTTCTTCTGGTACTGATGAAGTTGAAGTTTTGAATTATGTTGGTCAAAAATATCAAGAAGTTGAAGCTCAATTAAAGAAGGATGGTATACAGGTAATAATTGAAACTACTCCTACTAATGATAAGAGTAAATATCAAGAAGATGTTATTATATCTCAAAGTGTAGAAGAAGGTAGTAAGTTAACACCTGGTGATATTATAAGATTAGGTATTGAAACATTAGAAGTATTATATCCAGATTTTACGACATTCTCTATTGATGGTGTTACTAATTTCTGTGAAGAAAATAATGTTAGTTTAGAAATTAAATATAAGGAAACTACTGAATATACACCTGGTTCTATTATAAGTCAAAGTAGAGCTGCTGGTAATGTAGTTAGACCTGATACAACTGTGACTATTGTTGTCGCACAAGTACCTGCTTCAATGGCAGATCCTGAAACAGCTGGTGAATAATATGGAAGGTAAAATAGTAAAAATAGTAAGTAATGATTATACAATTTTAAGTAATGATAGATACTATGTCTGCAAACCAAGGGGTAAATTCCGTAATCAGGGAATTACTCCTTTAGTTGGTGACAATGTAATATTTAATGAATTTGATATGGTTATAGAAAGTGTTAATGATAGGACTAATTCTTTGATTAGACCATATGTTGCTAATATCGACCAAGTATTTGTTATTACTTCAACTAAACATCCTAATATAGATTTAAATTTATTGGATAAGTTATTAGTAATGATAGAATTTAATAATATTAAACCTATTATATGTTTAACTAAATTAGATTTATTAAACAAGGATGAATTAGATGATATTCTTGATATAAAGAAATATTATGAGAGTATAGGGTATACTGTTTTATATAATACTGAAATAGATAAGATTAAGAAATTATTTGATAATAAAGTTACTGTTTTTGCTGGACAAAGTGGTGTAGGTAAATCTACTTTGTTAAATAAATTAAATCCAGAATTAAATATTGAAACTAATGATATAAGTGAAGCTTTAGGTAGAGGTAAACATACTACTAGACATGTTGAATTAATTAAGATGTTTAATGGTTTGATTGCTGATACACCTGGGTTTTCATCACTTGATTTATCTGATATGACAAAGAGTGATATAAGAGACAATTTTATTGAGTTTAATACTTATAGAAGCGAATGTAGATATGATGATTGTATGCATATTAAAGAAGATATAAAAGATTGTAAGATTAAACAAGAATTAGGTAAAAATATAAGAGAATCTAGATATGAAAATTATATAAAATTTATAAATGAAAAGTAGGTGTAATTATGATAGTATCAACATCAATATTATCAGTAAAAGATAATATTAAAGAAGCGGTAGATAAATTAAATAAAACAAATACTGATTATATTCACTTAGATATAATGGATGGTATGTTTGTAGATAACACAACATGGCATATTGATGATTTAATACCATATTTAGAAGATAATAATAAACCTTTGGATGTGCATTTAATGGTTAATGATGTTATTAATTATGTTAATGAATTTAGTTTTATAAATCCAGCTTATATAACTTTCCATTATGAGGCAGTAGATGACGTTGATGAAATGATTGACTATATTAAAAAGTTAGGTATTAAAGTTGGATTATCTATTAAGCCACAAACTAAAGTAGAAGAGATAATACCATATTTACCTAAGCTAGATTTAGTGTTAGTTATGAGTGTTAATCCTGGTTTAGGTGGTCAAGAATTTATCTTATCCACAGTAGAAAAAATAAATGCTTTAAAAGATTATAAAGTTAATAATAATTTAAATTATATTATTAATGTAGATGGTGGTATAAATAAAGATACTGTTAAATTAGTTAGTAATGCGGATATGGTTGTATCTGGTAGTTATATAACTAAAAATGATTATCAAGAAAGTATAAATACATTAAAGAATAATTAGATTATCATATGATAATCTTTTTTTATATATTTAAAGATAAAATAATGGTATAATTATTATAGGTGATTATATGAAAAAGATTACAGTAGATGGAAATGAAGCAGTTGCGAAAATATCATATATGTTTACAGAAGTAGCGGGTATTTATCCTATTACTCCTTCTAGTCCTATGGCAGCACATATAGATGAATGGTCAAATAGTGAATTAAATATGTTTGGTGATCATGTTAAAGTAGTAGAGATGCAAAGTGAAGCTGGTGCAGCAGGTTTAGTACATGGTTCACTTAATGCAGGATTACTTACTAGTACATATACAGCAAGTCAAGGTTTGCTTTTAATGATACCTAATATGTATAAAATGGCTGGTGAGATGTTACCATGCGTGATGAATGTGGCGGCACGTAGTTTATCTACACATGCACTTTCTATATTTGGTGATCATCAAGATGTTATGGCTTGTAGATCTACAGGATTTTGTATGTTAGCTTCAGGTAGTGTGCAAGATGCGGCTAATATGGCTGCGGTCGCACATTTATCTGCTATTAAAGTTAGTTTACCATTTATGCATTTCTTTGATGGTTTTAGAACTAGTCATGAAATTAATAAAATAGATATTCTTGAAATGGATGAATTAAAACCATTATTAGATAAGGAAGCATTAAAAAAATTTAGAGATAGGGCTTTAAATCCTATGAAACCTTATACTATCGGAGTAGCTCAAAATGATGATGTATATTTTCAAAATACAGAAGCTAGAAATAAATATTATGAAACTTGTGTTGATGTAGTAGAAGATTACATGGATAAGATTAATAAAATAACTGGTAAAGATTATAAACCATTTAACTATTATGGTTCATCTAAAGCTACTAAAGTTATAGTTGCAATAGGTTCTGTATGTAATACTATTAAGGAAGTTATTGATTTTACAAAGGAAGATATTGGACTTATTGAAGTACATTTATATAGACCTTTTTCTGCTAAACATTTATTAAGTGTTTTACCTAAAACTGTAGAAAAAGTAGCAGTATTAGATAGAACTAAAGAAGCTGGTTCTAATGGTGAACCATTATATTTAGATGTTAAAAATGTATTAAGTGATTTAAAGGTAGTAGGTGGAAGATATGGATTATCTTCTAAGGATACTACTCCTGGTGATATATATGCAGTATATAAGATGTTAGATAAACCAATTAATAATTTTACAATTGGTATTAAGGATGATTTAACTTATACTAGTTTAGAAAGAGAAGATATTGTTACAAGTGATTCAGATGAAATATTAATTTATGGTTATGGATCAGATGGTATGGTATCTGCTTCTAAATCATTAATTAAATTAGTTGGTAATATGACTACTAAGTATGTACAAGGTTATTTCCAATATGATTCTAAGAAATCTGGTGGTGTAACTAAGTGTCATTTAAGATTTAATGATAAAGAAATTAGATCAACTTACTATGTAAGTAATCCTAGTTTAATTGTTATTACTAAAGATGTATATATGACTAAATTTGATGCAATATCAAATATTAAGAAGAATGGTACGTTAATAGTTAATACCGCGATGAATAAAGAAGAATTTTTAAACTATTTACCATCTAAATATTTAGCAGTATTAAAAGATAATAATGTAAAATTATATATTGTTGACGCAAATAAGGCTGCTAATAAAGTAGGGTTAGGTAATAAGATAAGTACTATTATGGAAAGTATAATAGTTAAAATATCTGGTTTAGTTGATTATAATAAAGCTAAGGAAACTATGAAAGAATACGCTCATAAGAGATATTTTAAAAAGGGTGAGGAAGTAGTTAAGGCTAATTATGATGCGATTGAATTAGGACCTGATTATTTAGAAGAAATTGATTATAGTAATGAAATAGCAATTATAGATGATTATAATAAAGAAGTATCTACAATTGAAATGGTAAATGATAGATTAGGTGATATAATTCCTACATCTAAATTTGTGGCTAATGGTATTACTGAAGCTGGTACTAGTTTGAAAGAAAAGAGAAATATTAGTGATGTTATACCTAGATTTAAAAACAGCAACTGTATCTCATGTGGTATGTGTTCATTATACTGTCCACATGGTGTTATTAGAATATATGAATTGAGTGAAGAAGAATATAATAAAGCTCCACAAAATATTAAAGATAGATGTAATAAATTAGGTAATACATATAATGTTATTGCTATTTCAGCTAAGGATTGTACAGGATGTGGTATATGTGCACATAACTGTCCTGGTAAAGGTGAAAAAGCGTTAGAAATGGTTAATGTTACTAAGGAAGAAAAAGAAGAAGAACAAGCTATATTTGATTATTTAGATACTAATATTTCTAATAATACAAAGATGCCTTTAAGTAGTGTTAAAGGTAGTCAATTAAGAAAACCTAGATTTTGCTTTAGTGGTGCATGTGCTGGATGTGGTGAAACACCTTATATTAAGTTATTAACTCAATTATTTGGTGATAATATGGTTATCAGTAATGCGACTGGATGTTCATCAATTTATGGTGCTTCTTATCCATCTACACCATATACTATACCTTGGGCAAGTTCATTATTTGAGGATAATGCTGAATATGGTTATGGTATGTTAATCGCTAATGAAGTTATGAAGAATAGAATTAGTAATATTATGAATAATAATATGGACAATAGTAATAGTGAGTTATTTAAAAAATGGTTAGATAATCCTAATGATTATAGTAATACTAAATATGTTTACGATAATTTAAATGATGATATTCCAGAAGAATTAAAAGATATTAAAGACTATATTGTTAGTAAAACTATTTGGACTATCGGTGGTGATGGTTGGGCATATGATATAGGATTTGGTGGTATTGATCATGTATTAGCAAGTAATGATAATGTTAATATATTAGTATTAGATAGCCAAGTATATTCTAATACTGGTGGTCAAGCATCTAAGGCTACTCCTAAGGGTGCCATTGCTGAATTCGCATCAATTGGTAAAAAGACAAGTAAGAAGGATTTAGCTAGAATCGCTATGTCATATCCGAATGTATATGTTGGTCAAGTATGTTTAGGTGCAAATCCTAATGCTACTATTAAAGTTATGATGGAAGCTGCTAATCATAATGGTCCATCTATAATAATTGCTTATACGCCTTGTATATCACATGGTATTAATGGTGGATTAGTAAATAGTGTTGATGTTGAGAAATTAGCTGCTGCATCAGGATACTTCCCAATATTCCATTATAATCCAGATGATAAAAAATTTACTTTAGATACAAAAGTCGATTTTGATAAGTATGAAGAGTTTTTAGAAACTCAAACAAGATATTCTATGCTTAAAGTTGTCAATGCAGAAAAGGCTAAAAAGTTATTAGATGAAAATAAAGAAGAGGCTATTGCAAGATTTAAGTATTATGAAGAACTGTCAAGTAATGATGTAAAGTAGGTGAATATTTACAGTTTTATTCTTGATTATTATATTTATAGTATCATATAATAAAATTGTAAGAATAAAGAGGGGGATTCGTCTAATCCTCTTTTTTATTGTTAAAAAATAAAATAAAGGTTAAAAGCCTTTATTTTTAGTTTGTGAATATGTTATAATTATTAGGGTGGTTTTTATGGGAAGTATAGTAGAAATAAATAAAATATTAATTCAAACTAAAGATGGCGAAATTATTGCAATGACTCCTATACAAATATATGATAGGGTAATGGCATATAGTCAAAATCCTAAAGCTGTTTGGGAATTTACTGCAGCTGAATTATATCGTGTAACTTATTTGAAAGATTTTCCTTTATGTTATGTAAAGGATATACATACTGCAATTCTTAATCATTTTGCTGAGTTAGAATTAAATGATAAATTTGTTGCTACAGAAGAGGATCAAGAGGCGATTAACTCAATATATAGTAGATTTGTATTAGCTGAAGATAGTGATGAAAATTCTTTAATTATTGCAGCTAGAAAAGGTTATTTAGCTTCTATGATAGAAAAGGCAACTTTCTTAGCGTTTTCAACTTCTATTTATCCTATTTTAGATTATGATGAACTTAAGAAAAAATGGAGAGAAGCAAAGTTTAACGAATATGATGAAGTAGTTGCTAATTTTAATTATTTGCTTGAAATATTAATTAAAGATTTTCAAGAATATATAAAATCTTCAAGAGAAAAAGGTTTCTTATCAACTGAAAAACAATTGCGTGAAAGAGAAGAAAAGAATGGGAAAGTATTACTACCATTGGTAATTAATTTATAATAAAAAATAGTGATTATTCAGTAATCACTATTTTATTTTGTTTTAAACTTTTTTGCACATCAATAACCCTTTGATTTGATGAACCTTTCCATTTTAATCTAGGATCATGTAGTTCATCTACATATTGACCATCTACTAAGACGTCAATATAATCTAATACTTCTTTTCCTTTTAATTGTTCAAATAGGAATCCTGTCCATACCCATAATGTTTTATCTGGATATTTTTCTTTAAATGCTTGGGCTAATGTTAAAGTGCCTTCGATATTAACTGGGTGCATTGGTTCACCACCTAATATTGATAAACCTTTGATATAATCTTCACCACATAATTCTAATACTTTATCTATAGTTTCTATTGTGAATTCTTTTCCTTTATCAAAATCCCAAGTTTCACTATTGAAACAATTTTTACAATGGAAGTGACAGCCTTGGAAGAAGATTGATACTCTTACACCAGGGCCGTTTGATATATCCATTTTTCTAATTTGATTGTATCTCATTATTCTGCAATTTTATTATCTACGTGCAAAACTCTTTCTTTAATTTCTTGTGTTCTACCTTTATTCCAGAAGTTAGCACCGATGTAACCACATGTACGTCTTGCAACATTCATTTTATCATGGTCTCTATTACCACAGTTAGGGCAGTACCATTCTAGGTTATCATCTATTAATATTTCACCTGTATATCCACATTGATGGCAGTAATCAGATTTAGTATTTAATTCTGCATACATGATGTTGTTATAAATAAATTCAATTATTTCTAATACAGCTGGAATATTATTTTCTAGGTTAGGAGTTTCTACATATGAGATAGCTCCACCTGGAGATAATCTTTGGAATTCTGATTCTAATTTTAATTTAGTGAACGCATCGATTTCTTCGAATACTGGTACGTGATAAGAGTTAGTAATATAATCTCTATCAGTAATACCTTTGATAACACCAAATCTTTCTCTTAAACATTTAGCAAATTTATATGTTGTTGATTCAATAGGTGTACCATATACTGAATAATCAATGTTTTCTTCTTCTTTCCATTTTTTACACATATCATTCATGTGTTGCATAACTGCTAGACCAAAGTCTTTACCTTTACCATTATCAGTATGTGAATGACCAGTCATATATTTAACACATTCATATAATCCGGCATATCCTAATGATATAGTAGAGTAACCATTATGTAATAAATTATGAATTGATTCACCTTTATCTAATCTTGCTAACGCACCATGTTGCCATAAAATTGGAGCAACATCAGAAGTTACTTTAGATAATCTTTTATGTCTTGCTTGTAAAGCTCTATGGCATAATTCTAGTCTTTCATCAAAGATTTTCCAGAATAAATCCATATCTTTACCTGCTGATAACGCTACATCTGGTAAGTTGATTGTAACAACACCTTGGTTAAATCTACCATAGTATTTACCTTTACCAGGAACATAATTTAATGCTTTAGCAACGTTACCTAAACTAATTGATCTATCAGGTGTTAAGAATGATCTACAACCCATACATGGATAGCAATCACCTTGACCTAATTCGTTAATTTTTAATTCCTTCATTACTTTTTCAGATATGTAATCTGGAACCATTCTTTTAGCAGTACATTTAGCAGCTAATTCAGTTAGGTAATAATATTTACCATCTTTCTTCATATTAGCTTCTTCTAATACATAAAGAAGTTTAGGGAAGGCTGGAGTAATATATACACCTTGTTCGTTTTTCATACCTTGAATTCTTTGTTTTAATACTTCTTCAATTAACATAGCAAGTTCTTCTTTGTATTCTTCAGTTTCACCTAAATACATACAAACAGATAAGAATGGAGCTTGACCATTTGTTGTAGTCATTGAATTAATTTGATATTGGAATGTTTGAACTCCATCTGTAATTTCTCTTGCTAAATCTTCTTTAGCAAATTTTTCTATTTGTTCTTTAGTTAATTTTCTTTTCTTATATTTATCTAAATATTTTTCGTAACTTGCTCTTATGAATGGAGCTAAGTGAGTTAATGTGATAGTACATCCACCATATTGACTTGATGATACTGCAGTTATTAATTGAGTAGCGATTGTCATAGCTGTTAAGAATCTATGTGGTTTTTCAATCATTACACCATTAATATTAGTACCATTTTGTAACATATCTTCTAAGTTGATTAAATCACAGTTGTGTAATGCGTTTTGTGCATAGTAATCAGCGTCATGGAAGTGAATAACACCTTCGTCATGTGCTTCTACGATATCTTCTGGAAGTAAAAATCTTCTTGTGATATCTGTACTAGTAATACCTGCTAAGTAATCTCTTTGAGTAGTGATTACAGTAGCGTTTTTATTACTGTTTTCAGTATTCCAATATTCTGATTCTCCATTAATTAATTCTTTAATAGATCTATCAGTAGTATTACTTCTTCTTACTAATTCTCTAGTATATCTATATGTGATATATTTTTTAGCTAAAACGTATTTACCTAAATTCATAAGACGCATCTCGATGATATCTTGGATATCTTCAACTAGCATACGTTTTTTCTTTAATCCTTCAATATATTTAATAATATTCTTAATTTGTACAGGAGATACTTGTTCTTCTTCACTAACTTCGGCATTAGCTTTTTCAATAGCAGCTTCAATTTTCTCTGGTGAATAATCTACAATATGTCCATCTCTTTTGATTATTTTCATACTTCATACATCCTTCCTTATTCTTCATCATTGTAGCACAATTCTTATGAAAATCATTGTTGCATTTGCAACAAAATGATTTTTTTGTTAAAATATTAATTAGGGTGATGATATGACAAATCTTTATGACGGAATTGCGCCTAAAAATAAGGGCAAATTGCTTAGAATGCTTCGTGGACATAGTGTAAAGTATATGAAAAATCAAACTATTGTGGACCATCTAACTGATGAAGATGATATAGGTTTGGTATTAACTGGATGTATACAAGTTTTAAGAAATAATTATAATGGTACAACTACTATAATTGATCAATTTACTAAGGATGATGTAATTAGTTCAATACATGTTTATCTTAGGGATAATGATACATATATAGTTGCTAAAGAGGATACTGTAATTACACTATTTAGTTATACCACTATTGTGGTTCAAGAAACAAAGGATTTTACATATAATCAATTTGTTAAAAATTTATTTATTATTATGAATGAGAATTTAGTATCTAAAAATGAAAGAATACAAATATTATCTAAGAGAAGTATAAGAGATAAGTTATTAGAATATTTTAATATAATGCGTACGAAGAGTGGTTCTAGAACTATTACTTTACCATTTAATTTTTCTGATTTAGCTAATTATCTTGCAATTGATAGAAGTGCAATGACAAGGGAATTAAGTTATATGAAAGAGGAAGGTCTTATCAATGTCAAAGGTAAAAGAATAACTTTATTATATACGTAGAAAAATAATAAAAGTACTTTATTACGGGTACTTTTTTTGCTATAATGAGTTTATGGAGTGATAACATGAAAACAAGTGATTTTGATTATGAATTACCTGAAGAATTAATTGCACAGACACCTTTGAAAGATAGGTCATCTTCTAGGTTACTTGTGTTAGATAAAAATACAGGTGATATTGAACATAGACATTTTAAAGATATCATAGATTATTTAAATCCTGGTGATGTTTTAGTTATCAATGATACTAAAGTAATACCTGCTAGATTAATGGGTGTAAAAACTGATACTAATGCATGTATTGAATTATTATTATTAAAAGATTTGGGTGCTGATGAATGGGAATGTTTATCAAGACCTCAAAAGAGATTACATGTTGGTACTATTGTTAAATTTAGCGATGAGTTAAGTGCAGAGGTAACATCTATATTAGATGATGGTGTTACTCATGTTAAATTATTATATAAAGGTATATTATTAGAAATATTAGATAGATTAGGTGAGATGCCACTTCCACCTTATATTCATGAAAAATTAAAAGAAAAAGATAGATATAATACTATTTACGCGAAGAATATAGGAAGTGCGGCTGCTCCTACAGCAGGTTTACATTTTACTTCTGAATTATTAAATCAAATAAAGGAAAAGGGTATTATTGTTACTAATGTTACATTACATGTAGGACTAGGAACATTTAGACCTGTTGAAGTAGATGATATTAATAATCATAAAATGCATACAGAGTTTTATATGATGAGTAGTGAAACGGCAGATATATTGAATAAGGCTAAAAAAGAAAATAGAAGAATAATCGCGGTTGGTACTACTTCTACAAGAACTCTAGAAACAATTATGAGTAAATATGGTGAATTTAAATCTTGTTCTGGTAATACAGATATATTCATATATCCTGGTTATGAATTTAAAGCTATTAATGGATTAATTACTAATTTCCATTTACCTAAGTCAACACTAGTTATGCTTGTTAGTGCTTTGGCTTCAAAAGAAAATATATTGAATGCATATAAAATTGCAGTTAATGAAAAATATAGATTCTTTAGTTTTGGAGATGCGATGTTTATTAAGTAATAGTTTGGTGGATTATGATGTTACTAGACATCATCCAAATAGATATTAAGAAGGTGTTTTATGGTTATTGTTATAGTGGGACCTACTGGTGTTGGTAAAACAAAACTTAGTATTGAATTAGCGA
>JAEEGK010019886.1_pt1 | contig 14346 bp, 14 predicted proteins | sample 8958771 | NCBI WGS metagenome assembly JAEEGK01 (sample SAMN16246547, study PRJNA631951) | gut metagenome | biome: gut microbiome; feature: rumen; material: SC-attached | host: Bos | place: Iran: Karaj | collected 2018-10
CAGATAGGAATTTCAACAAGAGCTTCTGGAGGTGCTGCCGGCTATTCACCTTCCCGCCTTCGCGGCTATCTTGAAATTGACGAAAAGAAACTTGATGAAAATATAGAAAATCATCTTGACGAGCTGAAAAATCTTTTTGGCTATGACAGCGACGGTGATATGATTATTGATTCAGGTATTGCTTTTGCAATAGACAGACAGCTGACTGCTTATGTACAATCAGGTGGAATAATTTCCAGTAAAATTAATTCACTTAACGGTCAGATAAAAACATCTGAAACCAAAATTGCAAAACTTGAAACACAGCTTAATCAAAAAGAATCTGAATTAAGGCAGAAATACGGACAAATGGAAAGTTCTCTGAACAGTCTTGAAAATCAGCAGAACAGTATTTCCAATTTTTCCAATAGCCTTAATAAGAATTCACGATAAAAAAGGGAGGTAAAAACATGAATTTTTATATTAACGGAGAACTAATAGACGTTACTTTAGAGGATGAAAAAACAATTGGTGACGTTCTTAAATCTTTTGAAAGAACCTGCGAAGAAAATAAAATGGCAACTGTTGCCATAAAAATAGACGGAAGTTCCGTTTCTGCCGAAGAATTCGACGGCTACATGATAAAACCTCTTGAACAAAACACAAAGATTGAAGTCACTGTAATTTCAGAAAATGATGTTACGGTTTCACTTAAGTCACTTATAGAACCATTCAGCGACATTACTGAAGACATAAAAACAATTCCTTTGCAGCTGCAAAAAGGAGAAGATGCAAAAGCAAACAAAACAATTGCTGTTTTAGCAGATATTATTGACCAATTTTGTCATTCTGCAACATATTCTGCACTATTTCCTGAAAAGTTTGCTATACTAAAGATAGATGACAAAACAATGGGAGAATTCTTTAATGACTTCTCTCAGATTCTTGGCGATTTTAAGGATGCTCTGGAAAACAAAGATACTATAACAATCGGAGACCTGGCAGAATATGAAATTTGCCCGAGAATCAACAGCATTATCGAAGCATTGAGGAAACTATAATGAACAATTCGGCAGCAGTAAATGGATCGCCGCTACTTGCGCGGCAAAACGTAACACAAATAGCAGGATTATTAATTATTGTCGGTATAATCATTCTGGTGCTTCTTGCAATAGCGGCAATTCTGGCTGTAGCGCGGAGCCACAGAACGGCAGAATGGGCAACAAAAAATCAAAACAAACTTACAACTTTAAGAAACGTTAACAATGTTGCCCAGAAAGTAAATCTTTCCAAAGACGAAAAAAACATGCTTTGGGAAATTTGCCGTACCCAGTTAGTTCCTAACATTGAATATTTAATTCACACGCCTGTTAAGCTGATGGATTTTTTTCATAAGCACTATATCTATATAAATGAAAAAAATTATACAAGCGAACAGGTATATACATTTTTTACTCTTCTTTACAAACTTGAACAGGCTCATTCAAATTCAAAGGAAATAAATTCTTCAAGAAATATTCCTGACAAAACAGAATTGTTTTTTACAGATAAATACGGAAGAAAATTCCCATTAAAGCTTTTGTACCATGACAAAAACGTTCAGTGCGTACAGATGTCAGACAGTTTTATGTCTCTGGAAAACAAACCTAAAGAACTGGATAAAATAACCCTGCTTTTTGTTATTTTTGAAAATCTTTTTTATAAAATGCCTGTACGCGTCGTTCGGTATCAGACTGCTACAAACGGCGTACACCAGATGATGCTTACACACACAACAGATTTGGAACGCCTTAACCGAAGAAGTGCAAAACGTATCCGCACAAAACAGACCTGCTATTTTTCTTCAGTTAAGATTGAAAAAGGCGCAAAGGAAGGCGAACTCGTATATCTTCCTTCTGAAAAAAAGCATGAAGGAATTATAAGTGACATTTCAGGAGACGGCTGTTCACTTCTAACAAAACTGCCGATAAAAGCCGACCAGAATATATACATGGAATTTTCTTTTGATCCGCTGCATAAAGACACAATAATAGGATTAATTTGCGGTTCAGAGAAAAATTTAACGAATGATATGTATACTTTACATATTAAATTCTTGAAAATCGGGCTTGAAGTTAAAAATCGTATTTTTGCATACGTTTATAACTTCTCTTAACTTGACGCGAACTATTTATTGAGATAAATTTAAAATAATGAAGATTCTTGAATTGCGGCAATTAAAACGTACTGAAAATGGACTCTATTACAGGCGTAAATTCAGCGCTGAAGCAGCGGTTGAAATACCAATAGCAGTTCTAGAATTGCCTATCCTTTTCACAATTGAAACAAGCCCTTTTGGGACTAGAGACATAGACATAGAGTTTTTAAAAGCTCCTGACTATCCGCTTATACCGATAAAGACTGCTCTGTTAAAGACAATTACGGAACTGGATACGGAAGGAAAACTCCCCTGATTACGCTTACAACAAATTCCGCAGAAGAAACTATTGAACTTGGAAAAAAAATAGCCTCGTTTTTAAAAAAAGGTGACGTTATTGCCTTACAGGGAACTCTTGCAGCAGGCAAAACAACCATTACAAAAGGCATTGCCGAAGCCCTGGAAGTTAAAGATACAATAACAAGTCCGACTTTTTGTATTATTTCCGAATATGAAGGAAAAATGCCTCTGTATCACATGGATGTTTACAGGCTTGACGGAACTGAAGATTTTATAAACCTTGGAATTGATGACATGCTTTATGGAGACGGGGTCTGCCTGATTGAATGGAGCGAAAAGGTAATGAGTGAACTTCCTAAAAAAACAATCATTATCAGACTGACTGCCCTGCATGACAATTCTCGAAAAATAGAAATTGAAAACTGGCCTTACGGAGAAATTAATTAAAAATGAAAGCCTTAGCTGTTGATTCGGCAAATACAAAAATTTATATAGCCGCTAAAAATGACGATAAAATTATAACTTCAATATTTGATATAGGAATGAAACAGTCAGAAACTTTACTGCCTGCAATTTCCTATGTACTTGAACAGGCAAAACTTACAGCAGAAGAATTAGATTATACAGCTCTTTGCAAAGGTCCAGGTTCATTTACAGGATTAAGATTAGGTTTTGCAGCTTTAAAGGCTCTTGAACTTGCAAACGGAACACATATTTACGGCGTAATGTCGCTTGATGCATACGCTAATGCCTATATGGACTTTCCTCAAACAATTGTTTCTGTAATAGACGCAAAAAAAGAAAAATTTTATGCAGTCGCATATAAAAACAAAAACTGTATACTCAAAGCCGGTGATTATGAAATTGAAACAATAATCGATTCCATAAAAGATTCTTCAAAACAAGATTCAAAAGGAATCATTGTCACAGGTCCTGATGCTAAAGCCTTTGCCGAAATTGCAAAAGAAAAACTTTCCGGCACTGAAGTTTTATTTACAAAAACTCAGATTCCTTCTACAGACAGTCTTTTTGAAATTGCTGAAAAGATGATAGAAAAAAAAGAACCTCCGCTTTCTGAATACGAAGGTCCTGAATACATGCGTGCAAGCGAAGCTGAAGAAAATCTTACAAAATAACCTGACTGCCGGAACTTTCTTCAGCCCGTATTTAGATTTATTTTTTGAAAAGTTTTGAAATCTCATCCAAAGACTGCTGCGGCGGATTTGCTGCAGCTGCTTTGTTTTCAGACTGAATGGCATCAAAAACTTCCTGACGGAAAACCCTGACGTTTTTTGGAGCTTCAACGCCGATTTTTACCTGATCGCCGTGAATTTCAATTAACGTTACAGTAATATCCTGACCAATTTTAATTTTTTCATCTATTTTTCTTGCTAAAATCAGCATACGGCATCTCCTGCTTTTAATGCCGAAATGATGTCAAATTTTGTTGTATATTTGTCATCACCCAGGACAATCTGAAGACATTTATTGTTCTTCCGGTTAATAATTAATGGCCCCTGTAAATTCGCAGTAACCTGATTTCCTTTTGCCGGTAAAGTTACAATTACCATAACGCAAACATCAGCAGGGTCTTTTAAATCAATTTTTTCAAGGATTTTATCTTCAACATCAACTTCGTAATCATTACAGAAAAGGAACGGATCTATAATGTAAAACGAAAGATTCTGTTCATCTAAAGACTGCATCAAAAGCAAAGGCTTATATTCAGAATCAATCAATGCATATTTTTTGTAATCTTCAAAACCGAACAGACCGTCCGGCAACGTAATAATACGGTCTTCCTTAACAGAAACCGTTCCCATAACCTTGGTTTTAACTTCCATGTTCATTTACTCCTCTTAATAAAAGCAGATTTTTAAAAACCTGTTTCTTATCTCATATATTTTAGAAGTGATGTATCGTACAAAGAGCCTGCTGTACTTAAAGTTGCCTGATATACATAATCAAGCATCTTCATGTCTGTTATGGCTTTTGTAAAATCCAGATCACCTTCACGCGAAATTTGCTGTGTAACATTTATAGCTGTCATTGAATTGCGGTTAATATTCTGCTGGATACGCTCAAATTCAGAACCTGATTTTGCAATTCTTGTTACAAGATTTGAAATGCCGGAATCTATAGCAGCAAGCATTCTTCCGCCGATTGATTCTGTATCACCCGCAAGCATTGCATCACGCAATGCAATTACTGAATCAAACATTGAACCGCCGGAAATACGCACATTGTCGCCAAGATTGTATGGAGGAAACTGTCCTTTATCTTTAATAATTCCCAAATTTTCAAGCACACTGCCCTTTTCATCACTTAACCAAAGCTGGTGAGAATCAGTTGTAACAAGATTAAGACCGTTTGTTACAGGATCAATAGAGGCTTTTACAGGTGCTCCGCTTTCATTTATTTTTGCAATAAGTGAATAAACATTATCACCTGCTGAAATTTTAACTTTTGTACCGTCAACAGAAATTATACTGTCTTCATCTGCCTGCCATGAAGACAAATCCCTGCCGCCGTAAAGCTGCTGAACTTCGGCCCAGAATGTTTTATTACCGGAATTATCAGAAACTAAATATTTATTTTCATCAACTTCAATTTTATTTGTATCAATGTTTCCGTTATAGCGTACGCCAACAATCATTGCGTCGCTGCTGCCGTTAACATTTCCCATTTCTATATCAAAAGCAGTGGTTTTTACGTTTGTTCCAGCAAAAAGTGAATTACCGTCTGAGCTTATGGCATTAGCATTCTGAACCATCTGCTGCAAAAGTTCATCCACTTCTACAGCCATATTTTTAAGGTCATCTTTCTGCATAAGTCCGTTTGCACTGGCTACGGCAAGTTCACGTATTCTCTGCATCATTTCAAGTGAACTTGACATATAGCCTTCACGCAAGGCATAGGCATCGCTTAAAGTCTGCGCATTTTTTTCAAAATTATTTACCCGGGTTAAGTAAGACTGATAGCGGACTAAATGACCTGCAGCAATCGGATCATCGCGCAGCTGCTGGATTCTCTGCTGGCTTGCAACCTGATTACGGGAATTATTAACCTTGTTTTCCTGCCGTCTCAAGTTAAACTGTATTGATTCATTTGCCATGTTTGAACTTACTCTGCTCATAATTCACTCCACTTATATTTTTCATCCCGCTAAAATAAGATGCTTCCTAATCTAAAATCAATTAAACGCCAAGACGATTTATAATCGTATCAAGCATTTCATCAACGACCGTTACATATTTTGCAGCGGCATTATATCCATGCTGAAATTTCATAATATCAGCAAGTTCTTCATCAATGTTTACGCCGCTGATTGAATCACGAAGATTTCTTAAATCAGCCATAAGCGCATTCTGGCTTTCAAGATTTGTAAGAGCCTGTTCGCCTTTTAAGCCAATATTCGTTACAGAATCTGCAAAATAGTCGTCCAATGTACGTTCGCGGCCAATCATCATCGGTGTATTGCGGATTGCAGCAATATCAACCGCAGCTTTTCCATCGCCAAGATTAACCATTCCTGCAACTGTCGGATACGCAGCGGCAACTCCCATAACATCATTTTTCAAAACTTTGTTTACGGAAATGTATGCAGCCGGGTTTATAACAGGAGAAACAGAAGTCTGCTGTGTTGCAAGAACATTTACCGCATCCACTGTATTAAAATCATAGGCATTCTGTTCGCCGCTTCCGCTTAAAATTCCTGAATAACCTGAAAGGAAAAATCCTGAATCTTCTACATGACGGATTACAAAATCAGGCTGTTCCATATTCTGTGCAGCAGTAGCTTTTAGTACCAGATTATGATTTTTATCAAGATATGCCTTTACTTCGCTTGTACTGTCGTTTATACGGTTTATAACGTCTTCTACAGTGTCTGTTGCGTGATAGGCAATACTTACGTTTCCTGTCTGTGCAGACAAAGTCATAACGCCTTCAAGACCAATCTGATCCTGTGCATTAAGCGAATTATTTCCTGTAAAGCGGAAAATATACGAGCGGTCAAAAGTACCGTCACCGTCTGAATCGTAATTTCCGTTAACATTAGTTACAAACGGCTGCTGAACAAAGAAATCTTCACCAGTTACACCGTTAGCGCCGATTCCGTTTCTATGAACATCGTTAACCAAATCTGCAAAGTTCAAGGTCATTGTGTTCAAAGACTGAATTTCATCACGAATATCAACATCGCGAAGTTCAACCAAAGCTCCTAAAGAACCGCCTGTTACAACTGCATTGTTTCTTGTATCTGCCCATACAAGTTTTGAATAACCGTTATTATCACCAGGACTTTCAGTATCAAGATTTCTTGCAATATTTCCCTGAACTAAAATGTGACCGTCAAGATGAACCATAAATTCATCACTGTCGCGCTGGTCAGTTGTAATATTTGCAAGAGCAGAAAGTTTATCAACTAAAAGATCACGGCGATCAAGCAAGTCGTTAGGATTATCACCCATTGCGCGTGAGCGTACGATTTCATTATTTAAATTTGCAATCTGATTTGCAAGACTGTTAACCTGTTTTACAGTTGCTTCAATATCACCATTAAGAAGATTTCCGACACCTGCCAGGGCTTCAAAACGCTGCTGAATTGATTCTGTTAAGGTTTCACCGCGTGTAACAACAGCCTGACGTGCTGCCTGACTTTCAGGATGCATGGAAAGTTCCTGCCATCCTTCCCAGAATTTATCCATATTACTGCGGATTGAAACATCAGCAGGTTCATTGTAAATCTGTTCAAGCATCTGTGTATATTTTTCTCTGGTAGACCAGTATGATTCCTGATTTGCCTGCGCTGTAATTCTCTGATCAAGCATTTCATCGCGAACACGGCTAACGCTTTCTGCAACAGCGCCCTGACCAATCTGACCAGGAACACCTGCGCGTGATAAATCCGGACGATAAATCGGTTCAAATGATTTTATAGTAACACGCTGGCGGGAATAACCTTCGGTTCCGGCGTTTGTAATATTATGACCTGCTGTAGTAATAGACTGATTATGAGCATCAAGGCTGCGCTTTCCAATTTCAATTCCTGCAAATGATGAAGCCATTTTTCAAATCTCCTTTTAGATTTCCGCGGCAAGCGGCATTTCAAAACAACTGATTGACAACAATACTTTCAGGCTGCGGGCGGATAATTCTGCCCTTTCTGGAATACAAAGTATTTCTTCGCTGAGGAACAACGCTGTCTATAACACCCTGAACAAAACCTTTTACTATTTTCAAATAACTGCCTAAAGCTTTATTTTCTACTTCTGACTTAATAAGTTTAGAACGAAGTTCTGATGTAACTGCTTCATTTTCTGAAAGCTTTTCAGACGGAACAGTTAAAGAAAGTTCTTCACGAACTTTATCAAGTTCTACAAATACCCTTGTTTTTTTCTGAATTGTTTCTATACAGTTCTGTAAATTAACCCAATCCTTATTCATAACTGCTGCGCGGATTTTTACCTGAGCTGCAAGAATTTCGTCCATCAGCACATTTTGAGAATTTAATATGTCTGCAATTTTTTCAAGCTTTTCCTTCTCTAACATTTATGGTACTCCATTAACATTATCGGCATTATAAAATTCGCCTTTAGAAAAAAAACTGTTTGACTGCCATAATTTTATTTATAAACGGTATGAAAAAATATTAAACTTTTAAGAAAACACACTTGACTAAAAGTCTGTTTTGTTGTTATTATAGCGTTCGTCAGTTACTTGGTGCCCGTAGTTCAGGGGTAGAGCGCCAGATTGTGGATCTGGTTGTCGTGGGTTCAAATCCCACCAGGCACCCTTGCTACAAGACACAGCCTGTCTGTAGACTGTAGGAAATGCGTTCGTAGCTCAACTGGATAGAGCAGCGGACTTCGAATCCGCAGGTCGCACGTTCGAGCCGTGTCGGACGCAAAAGAATTGATTATTAATTATACGGGCGACTAGCTCAGTTGGTAGAGCAACAGACTCTTAATCTGTGGGTCCGGGGTTCGAGCCCCCGGTCGCTCATTAAATGCCTGACACGTTCCCGTGTAATGACTTAGGTCTGTAAGACGCGAGAGTGGTGGAATTGGCAGACACGCTAGACTTAGGATCTAGTGCTTCGGCGTGAGGGTTCAAGTCCCTCCTCTCGCATAATTTGTTCAAACAAGTTATGCGGCATCAGAGTGATGCAAAATACTTGCGGGAATAGCTCAGTGGTAGAGCGCCACCTTGCCAAGGTGGATGTCGCGGGTCCAACTCCCGTTTCCCGCTCTATCGGAAAGCCGGTTTGCAAAGGACTTGCTTTTCGCAATAAAAGCCAAACGGTTTTTACTATACTTTGCGGGAATAGCTCAGTGGTAGAGCGCCACCTTGCCAAGGTGGATGTCGCGGGTCCAACTCCCGTTTCCCGCTCGATTAAAACAGCGATTTGGAGCAATCTGAATCGCTTTTTTTTGCTTTTATTCACGCGGAATATTCAACTATCCGGCGTAACTCATATTTTAAGAGGATACCAGCATGAAACTCTCAAAGAAAATTGAAGAACTGGAAAAATCAGCAGTAAAACTGACAGTTACAATTGCAAAATCAGACGTAGCAGAAAATTACAGCCAGATTATTAACAAGTATGCAAAAAATGCACAGATTCCTGGATTCAGAAAAGGCCACGTTCCTGTTTCTGTACTTGAACGCAAATATGGCGATGCACTTAAAGCAGATGTTTGTGCTGATCTTATCGACAAAGCTTTAAACGAACTCTTTTCTGATGAAAATGAAAAAGAAATCCGCCCTCTTCCATATGCACAGCCACAGATGGAAAAAATGCCGGAATTTGACACATCAAAAGACCTTACTTTCACTGTAACATATGATGTATTCCCGAAACTTAAAGAAGTTAAGCTTGACGGAGTTTCAATTAAAGAAACACAGTCTTCTGTTGGTGACAAAGAACTTGAAGAAGAATTAAAGGCAATTCAGGAACGCAATGCAACTGTTCTTGATAAAAAAGACGATGAAAAAGCAGAAAAAGACAACATCGTAACTATCAATTACAGCGAAATCGGCGAAGACGGAAAAGTAATTGAATCTTCAAAACGCGAAGGCTTCGTATTTACAATCGGTACAGGTGAAAACATCTATAAAATCGATGACGACATCATCGGTATGAAAAAAGGTGAAACAAAAGAAATCACAAAAAAATACAAGAAAGATGATGCAGATAAAGAACTTGCAGGAAAAACAAAGAAAATCAGCGTAACAGTTACAGCAATCAAAGTTCGTAACCTTCCGGCACTCGATGATGACCTTGCACAGGATGTAAGTTCAAATTACAAGACTCTTGATGACATGAAAAAAGACATCAAGAAGAACCTTGAGCTTGCAATGAACCGCCGTATCAACGAAATGAAAAAAGACGAACTGCTCAAAGCTCTTGTTGCAAAAAACAGTTTCGACATTCCTGCTTCAATGCTTAAGGCAGAACTTGAAAACCGCTGGAGAATGATGGCTCAGCAGTTCCAGACAACTACAGAACAGCTTGAAAAACTTTTCTCTACAAGCGGACAGACAAAAGAAACAATGCTTAAAGAATGGGAAGCAGACAGCACAGAAATGCTCAAAGCACGCATTATTGTTGAAGAACTTATTCGTCAGAGAAATATTTCTGTTACACCGGAAGAAATTGAAGCACAGTACGGCAAAATTGCAGCAGAAAGCAACATTTCTGTTGATGAAGTTAAAAAGCACTACAACGATCCGAGACTTAAAGAATACCTTATTGACGATGCAAAAGAACAGAAACTTTATGAACAGTTATATAAGGAAGTTAAAGTTTCAAAAGGTGACAAAGTTGCCTTTGCTGATTTGTTCAAAAGACAGTAATTACAATCTTAAAGCAGATTGCTAAAACTAAAAAAAAAGAGCGGAATGTGCTTAATGTGCATTCCCTTTTTTTTTATTTATTATTATATTATAAAAAGATACCTTGCTTTTATAAAAAGCAGTAAAAAAATATAGCAGCGAAGGATTATTATGAATGAACAGATGAACACACTGGTTCCTTATGTTGTTGAACGCACAGGAAACGGCGAACGAACTTACGATCTTTTTTCCCGGCTTTTAAAAGACAGAATTATATTCGTAGACGGAGAAATTAATGACCGCACGGCAGATTTGGTCGTAGCACAAATTCTGTTCCTTGAATCGGAAAATCCAGAAAAAGATATAAGCATGTATATAAACTCTCCGGGAGGCTCTGTTACAGCAGGTCTTGCAATTTACGATACAATGCAGTACGTAAAATGCGATGTTCAGACAATCTGTATGGGTCAGGCTGCAAGCATGGGAGCAATTCTTCTTGCAGGCGGTACAGAAGGAAAGCGCTATGCCCTTCCATCAAGCCGTGTAATGATTCATCAGCCTTGGGGCGGAGTTGAAGGTCAGGAAAGTGATATTGCAATTCAGGCAAAGGAAATTATCAGGCTTAAAAAGCTTTCTATAAAATACTTTGCTGAAAAAACTCACAAAACAGAAAAAAAAGTAGCTTCTGACATGGAACGCGATTTTTACATGTCCGCTCAGGAAGCCTTGGATTATGGAATTATTGACCATATCATGCAGGGGAGAAAATAATGATTAGATTTGGTAATACAGGTTCCCAATATTGTTCTTTCTGCGGAAAGCCTGCAGATGATACAAGACACATGGTTGCAGCACCATCCGGAAATATTTTTATCTGCGATAAATGTGTTGCCGTGTGTCAGTCCATTCTGGATGAAGAAGAACATTCTGTTTCTCCTATAGAAATGAATGATGTTCCTTCTCCTAAAGAATTTAAAAGTTTCCTTGACCAGTATGTTATAGGTCAGGACGACGCAAAAAAAGCTCTTTCGGTAGCTGTTTACAATCACTATAAGAGAATGTCTAATTCAGTTGCAAGCAGACAGGAAAAGGACGTTAAGATTGAAAAATCAAACATTCTTTTGATCGGTCCTACAGGAAGCGGAAAAACCCTTCTTGCAAAAACACTTGCACAGCGTCTTAAAGTACCGTTTGCAATTGCAGATGCTACAACACTTACCGAAGCAGGATATGTCGGCGAAGACGTAGAAAACGTACTTTTAAAACTGATTAACGCAGCAGACGGAAACATTGCAGCAGCTGAACGCGGAATCATCTTTATAGATGAAATTGATAAAATTTCACGCAAAAGCGAAAACACTTCGATTACACGCGATGTTTCAGGCGAAGGTGTTCAGCAGGCTCTTTTGAAAATCATTGAAGGAACAAAGGCAAGCGTTCCACCGCAGGGCGGAAGAAAACACCCGAATCAGGAAATGATTGAAATTGATACAACAAATATTCTTTTCATTTTGGGCGGAGCTTTTGTTGGTCTTGATAAGATTATCGAACAGCGTACAGCTGAACACGTAATGGGCTTTGGTTCAAATGTAGGTTCAATGACAGAAGAACAGAGAATGGCATTACTTAACCAGGCATGTCCGGATGACCTTGTAAAATTCGGACTTATACCTGAACTTATTGGACGAATGCCAATAACTGTTGCATTAAAAGAACTTACAAAAGACGATTTAGTTTCTATCCTTACTCAGCCTAAAAATGCAATAACAAAGCAGTTTGAAGCTTCTTTTGCAATAGATGATGTTGATTTAACATTTACTGATGATGCCATTGAAGAAATAGCAAATATTGCCATAAAACAAAAAACAGGAGCACGCGGATTACGTGCAATTGTTGAAAAGATTCTTATGGACTTTATGTTTGAAGTTCCAAGCATCAAAGGCAAAAAAGCACTTGAAGTTACAAAAGAAATCGTTCAGTCTAAAAAGATTGAAAACATAGAATCCCTTTTACAGATTCAAAAAACCGCATAAATAAATAGCCGAGTCACAACTTGTATACAAGTCGTAACTCGGCTATGACATTTCTAATGAAAAAAAAGATGGCCTTAAAAGCCGTCATTTTTTTATATCTGCATATCCCATAGATTAGAAGCTGAAGTTGAAACAGCCCCTACTCCGCTCTGCAAAATTGCCCTTACATCCTCTTCACTGCTTATAAGTCCGCCGGCAATAATTGTCTTACTGTTTTTATTCACTTCGTCTTTCAAAACTGTTACTACAATTCCCGGCATCATCTCTATGATATCTACTGCCGAATCTACGTCGATTTTTTCAAGGGAATCAACGGATTTTGAATCAAGCATAAAAATGCGCAGAACTGTTAAAAATCCTAATGATTTTGCATATTTTAAAAGATTCTGTTTTATTGAAATAATTCCGTCAGCAGCTGTCTTTTCGTTGATATAATCTATGGATGAACGGCTGCTTGAAAGTCCTTCAATTAAATCTAGATGAATGAATACTGTTTTTCCGTGAGCCTTTAATTCTTTTATATATTCTGGAACTGTAAGAAGCGTACCGAACAAAAGGAAAACAACCTTACAGTCACTTTTTAAGCATTCCTGATAATTTTCCTGACTTCTAACAGCGGCAATTACCTTTGAACCGTTCAAAAAATCATTCATAATTTCCCTCTCGCAATAGAATGTATCATAAACTAAGAAATTTGCAAAGTGAATAAAGCGATGTTAAAATATTTTAGTTTTCTCTCCCGGTGAAAACTAAAGTGAGGTAAAAATGGCAGATTATGTAATGGCTTTGGATGCAGGAACAACAAGCAACAGATGCATTCTATTTAATAAAAAAGGTGAAATTTGCAGCATCGCACAAAAAGAATTTACTCAGATTTATCCCCAGCCAGGTTGGGTTGAACATGATGCAGATGAAATCTGGGCAACACAACTTGCAGTTGCACAGGAAGCAATGAAAAAAATCGGAGCAACGGCAAATGATATTGCAGCCATAGGAATTACAAATCAGAGAGAAACAACAATTGTATGGGATAAAAAAACAGGAGAGCCTGTTTATAATGCCATTGTCTGGCAATGCCGCAGAACAGCAGAATATGTAGATTCATTAAAAGAAAAAGGTCTTGGAAAAATCATTCAGAAAAAAACAGGATTGATTCTGGATGCTTATTTTTCAGGTACAAAACTGCGCTGGATTTTGGAAAACATTCCGGGAATCAGAAAACGTGCGGAAAACGGAGAGCTTTTATTTGGAACCGTAGAAACCTGGCTTATATGGAAACTTTCAGGCGGAAAAATCCATGTAACGGATTATTCAAATGCATCGCGGACAATGCTTTTTAATATCCATACTTTGCAGTGGGATAAAGAGATTCTTGAAATTCTAGGAATACCTGCATGTATGCTTCCGGAAGCAAAACCTTCAAGCTGCATCTATGGGAAAACAAAGCCTGACTTTTTTGGCGGCGAAATACAAATTGCAGGTGCCGCAGGTGATCAGCAGGCTGCCCTTTTTGGTCAGACATGCTTTAATCCGGGTGAAGCAAAAAACACCTACGGAACAGGCTGCTTTATGCTTATGAATACAGGAGAAAAGCCTGTTACGTCTAAAAACGGTCTTATTACAACTATCGCATGGGGAATTGACGGTAAAGTAAATTATGCGCTTGAAGGTTCAATTTTTGTTGCCGGAGCTGCAATCCAATGGCTTCGCGATGAAGTTCATTTAATAGAAAATTCATGCGATTCTGAATATTTTGCAACGCGCGTTGAAGATTCAAACGGCTGTTATGTAGTACCAGCCTTTACTGGACTTGGCGCACCGTATTGGGATCAGTATGCACGTGGAGCAATCGTGGGACTTACGCGCGGCGTAAATAAAAACCACATAATCCGTGCAACGCTTGAATCCTTGTGCTATTTAACGAACGATGTTCTTGATGCAATGAAAAAAGATTCAGGAATTGAACTGAAAGCATTAAAGGTTGACGGAGGATACAGCAAAAACAATTTTTTAATGCAGACTCAATCTGACATAATCAACGCACCTATTAACCGCCCT
>JAEEGK010019887.1_pt1 | contig 14345 bp, 13 predicted proteins | sample 8958771 | NCBI WGS metagenome assembly JAEEGK01 (sample SAMN16246547, study PRJNA631951) | gut metagenome | biome: gut microbiome; feature: rumen; material: SC-attached | host: Bos | place: Iran: Karaj | collected 2018-10
ACACCCTCGGCAATATCTACAACGCCGCCAGCGGCAAGTTCGCCTTCCTGACCGCGATGCCCATCGTGGACGGCTACGTGTCCAAGGAGAGCTTCGACGCCGCCGCCAAGGACGGCTCCCTCGCCGATGTGCCTTATATGATCGGTTACACGCTCAACGACATGGGCGACATGGCCGGCGGCATCGCCGCTTTCTGCCTCAACCGCGAGGAGAAGGGGGCCAAGGCCTGGGCCTATGAGTTCGCCCGCCCGCTGCCCACCGACGGCCGTTCCAACGTGCTGTCCGGCGCTTTCCATTCGTCCGACCTCTGGTTCGTGTTCAAGTCCCTGCAGCACTGCTGGCGTCCCTGGACCCAGGGCGACTGGGACCTCTCCGAGAAGATGCTGACCGCCTGGACCAACTTCGCCAAGACCGGCGACCCGGGCCTCGGCTGGGAGCCGTACACGCAGGAGCACAACCAGTTCATGCTCTTCAAGCTCGACGCCCAGGACAAGGAGGCTTCCGAGCAGGGCGAACCGATCAAGCCGTAAGCCTGGAGCTAGTAGTAATTTTGTTAACATATTCTGCGTATGGAGTCCCGTGCCGTGGTGCACGGGACTTTTTTTGTCAAAAAAACGGCGCGAGCGATGGAACAACAATGTTTTTTTACTAAATTCGTAGATTCGGTCTAAGTGGCCCTGCCACGCCGGACAGACTCCCGGACACGGTCCTTGGATAGGGACACGCCCGCGATCGGACTAACCACAGCCGACGGAGCCCGCTCACCCGGGACGCTCTATGCCATCCCCCGGGGAGTAGGAGAGTTTGTCCCTGCCGGCCGAAGATGCTATGAAAATGATGAAGGGAAAGAAGATACAGATCCTCCTGCTGGCTGCGGTCCTGTCCTTGCTGGGCGCCGCCCCGGCCCGCGCACAGTTTGCCGACTCCAGCACGGGCCTGCTGCAGATGCCCACTGCCGACATGCAGCCGGACGGGACGTTCATGATCACCAATAACTGGTTGAACAAGAACTCCTTGTCTTCGAAGGCCTGGGGATATTCGACTTTCCAATATGGCATCAATATCTCTTTGTGGGGGCGTATCGAAATCGGCTATGTATGTACCCTTTTCGACGGCAAGCGACGCCCGAACGCGACCGCCCGCGACAAGATCATGTTCAACCAGGACCGCCACTTCACGGGCCGCGTCGCGCTCCTGCGCGAAGGCGATTTTGGCGTGGACTGGCTTCCGGCTTTGGTCGTAGGCGTCAGTGATCCTACCACAGGCGCTACTAATTCTGAGTACCTGGACGCGGATGTAAGCAAGGGCAACGGCTACTTCAACCGCAACTTCATCGTCCTCTCCAAGCATTTCCAGACTCCTTGGGGAGCGGTCGGCACGCACGCCGGCTACCAATTCAACCGCCGCAAAGACTACGCGATCAACGCCCCCTGCGCCGGCGTCAACTGGCGCCCGGTCTGGCTCTGCGAGCGCGGCATCCTGGACGACCTGAACCTCATCGCGGAGTTCGACTCCCGCACGGTGAACCTCGGCTTCATCGCCTCTGTCTGGGGGAACCGTTTCGAAGCTATGTTCGAGCTTCAGAACTTCCAGTGGATCAACTTCGGCGTGCGCTTCAAGCACCGCCTGAAGAAGGCCTAGTTCCCCTCTCCCGCTTAGACTATTTTCCCCCTGTCGTGTGCTGCCCGCCTGCCGGGCGGCAGCGCCCGTCTTGAGCAATTTCTGACACAACCCATATATGAAAAAAGTATTGCTGGTATTCGGGACCAGACCCGAGGCCATCAAAATGTGCCCGCTGGTCAAGGAGTTCCAGCGGCAGCCTGACGCATTCGAGACCGTCGTGTGCGTGACCGGGCAGCATCGTGAGATGCTGGACCAGGTCCTCGACATCTTCGGGGTCAAGCCCGACTACGACCTCAACATCATGAAGCAGGGGCAGGACCTCTACGACGTCACCGCCCGCGTGCTGACCGGCATGCGCGACGTCCTGAAGGAGGTGAAGCCCGACGTGGTGCTCGTCCACGGCGACACGACCACGAGCACCGCGGCCGCCCTGGCCGCATTCTATCAGCAGATTCCCGTAGGCCACGTTGAAGCGGGTCTGCGGACGCACAATATCTACAGCCCCTGGCCGGAAGAGATGAACCGCCAGATCACGGGCCGTATCGCTTCTTACGATTTTGCCCCCACGCCGCTCAGCGAGAAGAACCTCCGCGCAGAGCAGGCGCAGGGGCAAATCTATGTCACGGGCAACACCGTCATCGACGCCCTGCACATGGTCGTGGACCGGCTCAAGGCCGACCCGGCCCTCGCCGCCGGGCAGGTCGCCGTCCTCCGCGCCGCCGGCTACGACGTCACCCGCCTGGAAGGCGACCGCAAGCTGGTCCTGATCACCGGCCACCGCCGCGAGAACTTCGGCGACGGCTTCATCAGCATGGTCACCGCCATGAAGGACCTCAGCGAGAAGTATCCCGGCGTGGACTTCGTCTACCCGATGCACCTCAACCCCAACGTCCGCCGGCCGATCCACCAGGTCTTCGGCGACGACCTGACGGCATATCCCAATTTCTTCTTCATCGAGCCGCTCCAATACCTCGAGTTCGTCTTCCTCATGGAGAAGTCCACCCTGGTCCTGACCGACTCCGGCGGCATCCAGGAAGAGGCGCCCGGCCTGGGCAAGCCCGTGCTCGTGATGCGCAACACCACCGAGCGCCCCGAGGCGCTGGACGCCGGCACGGTCAAGCTCGTCGGCACCGACCACGACCTCATCGTCTCCGAGGTCAGCCGCCTGCTGGACGACCCCGCCTACTACGACAAGATGTCCCATGCCGTCAACCCCTACGGCGACGGCCTCGCCTGTTCCCGCATCGTCAACGCACTGAAATAATCCCATTATATGATCAACGTTATTGGCCTGGGCTATATCGGCCTCCCGACCGCACTCATGATGGCCTCCCACGGCGTGGAAGTCATCGGCACCGACTACAACAAAGAGCTTGTAGCGACCCTCAACGCCGGCAAGACCACCTTCAAGGAAGATGGCCTGGACGAACTGTTCGCCGCCGCCGTGAAGGCGGGCATCCGGTTCACCACGGAGTACCAGAAGACCGACACCTACATCGTCTCCGTCCCGACTCCCTACGACAAGTTCTCCAAGAAGGTGGACGCCTGCTACGTGGTGGCCGCCGTCAAGGACGTGATGAAGGTCTGCCCGAAGGGCGCGACCGTCGTGATCGAGTCCACGGTCAGCCCGGGCACCATCGACCGCTACGTCCGCCCCGTGATCGAGGCGAACGGCTTCAAGATCGGCGAGGACATCAACCTCGTCCACGCCCCGGAGCGCATCATCCCCGGCAACATGGTCTACGAGCTCCTGCACAACAACCGCACGATCGGCGCCGACAGCCGCGCCATCGGCGAGCAGGTCAAGAAATACTACGCCTCCTTCTGCCAGGGCGAGATCGTCGTCACCGACATCCGCACGGCCGAGATGACCAAGGTGGTCGAGAACACCTTCCGCGCCGTCAACATCGCCTTCGCCAACGAGCTCTCCCGCATCTGCCGCCACGACAACATGGACGTCTACGAGATCATCAAGATCTGCAACATGCACCCGCGCGTCAACATCCTCCAGCCGGGTCCCGGCGTGGGCGGCCACTGCATCAGCGTGGATCCCTGGTTCCTGGTGGGCGACTACCCGCAGCTGGCCAAGGTGATCGACGAGTCGATGAAGACCAACGACAGCCAGCCGGTGTTCGTGCTGGAGCGCATCTACGAGATCATGAAGGAGAACGGCATCACCGACAACCGCCGCGTGGGCCTCTACGGCCTCACCTACAAGGAGAACGTGGACGACATCCGTGAGAGCCCGACCCTCCAGCTCCTCGACATCCAGCAGCGCCACCTCGCCCGTCCGCTCAAGACCTTCGACCCCTTCTTCACCGACAAGGAGATCGTGAAGAACCAGGTCCTCGACTTCGACCGGTTCCTGGACGAAGTGGATATGGTGGTTATCATGGTCAAGCACAACCACCTCAAGCAGAACTGGGACAAACTCAAGGGCAAGGTCATCCTGGATTGCTTCAATTTCTGCCCGTTAGAGGGGGTGTATCACATCTAGTCCCATTTTGAGCGACGCCTGTCATTCTGAGCTGCACTTGTCATTCTGAGCGAAGCGTAGAATCTAATAACCAAGAATATGAACTTCAAGTACTACGACCTTCTGTCCAACCTCATCGTCGGAGCAGTGGCATTCTACGCCATCTGGAAACTTCTTTTCCCGTCCTTGGAATTCAGTGAATGGGTAGTAATCCCCGCCGGATATGTTTTCGGTTACTTTCTCGATGCTTTCAGCAGTGTAATCGAGCCGCTTCTCCATAAGGCGATTGGAGGGAAACCTTTCGAGAAACTGCTCTCTGCTCCTCGAGATGGTCGCAATTGGACTGGGACGAAAAAGGTCAAGTTTTTCTTCTCCGAGAAAGTAATCCGACTCCTCCGGGAAGACACTGGCGACCCTGCTGCCACGCCGGAGAAGATGTTCCGCTATGCCAAGCTTAAGGCTAATTCCAACATGGAATGTCGGGTGTCAGATTTTAACGGCCACTATGCCCTGGCGCGTGTAATGCTTACAACGCTGATTGTTGCGGCAGTCATCGCGGAGGTGAAATACTATGACGTGTGGTATTCTTGGCCCATCTCGCTGGGCATCTTGTTGCTCGCCTGGAACCGCTATAAAGAACGTGGCTATTACTATACGCGTGAGGTGTTAAATGAGTATCTTAGGGCACGTGGGGAGTAGGTTGTCGCTTAACTTGTAATAACATCGAGATTGATCGGTATAATGTCAAAGACCTCGGATAATAAGCGTGTTGCGAAGAATGCATTCATCCTGTATCTGAGGATGTTCTTCACGATGGGAGTAACGATTTACACCTCTCGTGTCGTCCTGAATGCGCTTGGTGTTGAGGATTATGGTATTCATAATGTCGCCGGGGGGTTGATATCGATGTTTACTTTCGTAAACAGTGCAATGAACTCAACGTGCCAGCGCTTTCTGAATTTTGCCATGGGAAAGGGGGATCATGGGTATGTTCGGAAAGTGTTCAGTACAGCTATTCAGCTTCAAGTCTTTCTGTCCCTCATCGTTATTATTCTTGCCGAAACGATAGGATTGTGGTTTCTCAAGGAAAAGATGGTCATTCCTTACGAGCGGCGGGATGCCGCGATGTGGGTCTATCAATTCTCTATCGCCACGTCTCTGGTGGGGTTTATTTTTGTCCCTTATTCTTCTGTTATAATTGCTCGCGAGAAGATGTCCGTCTTTGCGTATTTGTCTATTGCCACAGTAACATTAAGGTTGACAATAGCCTACCTGGTCAAGTTCTCGCCATGGGATAAACTGAAGCTCTATTCTGTATTGCTGTTTGTCCTTGCCTTGTCAATCAAGCTGGTATATCGATGGTATTGTAAGAGGCATTATGAAGAGGCCCGATATAAAAATGAGATTGACAAAAAACTGATCGGTGAGATGACCGGTTTCGCGGGGTGGAGTTTCTTCGGGTTGTTTGCCGGTGTCTCATGCTCGCAAGGCGTCAACATGGTGTTGAACTTGTTCTTTGGCCCTGTCGTCAATGCCGCGCGTGGGGTCGCCAACCAGGTTCAGCTTGCGGTCAAGGAATTTGTAGGTAGTTTTCAATCTGCAATTAATCCGCAGATAACCAAGACATATGCAAACACGGAGATAGACCGGATGCATGGTCTTATGTTCCGTAGCGCCAAGTTCTCTTTTTTCCTGCTGTGGATCATTACGCTTCCTATCCTTCTGGAGACGAAGTATATTTTGACCATCTGGTTGAAAACGGTACCTGACCATGCCGTCATCTTTACACAGCTGATGCTTGCGATTTCGTTGCTGTATGCATTGACAAATCCTTGCTTGATAGCGGCCCAGGCGACCGGGAAAGTGAAAAGATACCAATTTGTTTCGAGTATGATTCTGATCCTTCTTTTGCCGGTCTCGTATGCTTTATTGAAAATGGGGCTTCCTGCATATAGTGTTTTCATTGCTCAGTTCGTTTTTGAACTGTTGACTTTAATTGCCCAGATATTGATGCTTCGTAAGTTGGTGGAGATCAATATTGGCGTTTTCCTGAGAAAAGTCGTATTGCCGATCATGTTGGTATTGGTAATTACTCCGTTATTCCCTTGGTTCGTCCGCTCTCTTGTACGGGAAGGTTCCCTTCGACTTCTAGTGGTCGTTTTCTCGTCAATCCTTTCTGTCGGAGGCATTGTCTTCTTGATCGGTTTCACCAAGGATGAGCGGCGATTCGTCAAAGAGATTGTTGTGAATCTGTTGGTTAATCGATTCCATCTAAAATTGAATAGGGCATAATCGATGGTGCTGTTACGAAAAATCATTGCTGTTTTTCAGCGTTGCCGTTTAAGCGTGAAGCGTAGGCTTCTAAAAAGAAGTTTCGCTTCCTGTGGCGCCGGTTTCAAGATCTATGGGGATCCCAAAGTCGTGGCTCCCGAGAGTATCAGTATAGGCGAGGGTGTCGTGTTGAATGATTCCTGCGTGCTGAATGCCACGGGTTCAAGGATCGTGTTGGGCGACAATGTGGTAGTATCCACGGGCGCAAAAATCATGGCGGCGACATTGGATCCGCTTGGGTTTGTATATGACAATCGACGCGACCATATAAGGAAGGATATTGTCATTGGAGACCGGACCTGGATTTGCACGGATGCAATCATCTGTCCCGGCATCCACATTAAAGGAAGATGTGTTGTCGGCGCTGGCGCAGTGGTAACCAAAGATATTACGGAAACGGATGTCGTGGTCGCCGGCAATCCGGCGCATGTCGTCAAGTACCTTAAAAAGGAAATATGAGAAACAAGATACTCGGAAAAATAACAAGGAGATTGTCGAGCCCTAAAGTTTTGTTTGACTATCTCCTATGCAAATTGGGACCTGTTATACCGGACAGACCTTTTCTGCGTTTGCGTTTTAAATTGAAGAACGGGTATAGACTGGATTTGAAGAATCCCCGGACATATAATGAAAAGCTGCAATGGCTGAAGCTGTATGACCGGAATCCGGATTATACAAAGATGGTTGACAAGTATGAGGTGAAGCGATATGTGGCTGGGATCATTGGAGAAGAGTACGTTATCCCGACGCTGGGCGTTTGGGAACGTGCGGAAGATATCGATTTTGACGCTTTGCCCAACCAGTTCGTGCTGAAGTGTACGCATGATTCCGGGGGGATCGTAGTATGTAGGGATAAAGCGGCGCTGAATATCCGGGAATCTGTCGGGAAATTGAGTAAAGGCTTAAAGACAGATTTCTATAATATCAATCGCGAGTGGCCGTATAAAAACGTCAAACGGCGGGTTATAGCGGAAGAATATAAAGAAGATGAAAGCGGAGAATTGGCTGACTATAAATTCTTCTGCTTTGACGGGGAACCCAAAATCTTGTTCGTAGCGACGGACAGATTGTCTGCCGAGGAGACCAAGTTCGATTTTTATGACTTGGAGTGGAATCATCTTCCGGTACTGTGCGGGCATCCTAACAGAGAGTGCCCGAGCCCCAAACCGTCCAATCTGGCAGAAATGATCGATGTCGCCCGGAAATTGTCTTCCGGTATCCCGCATGTCCGGGTGGATCTGTATAACTGTAACGGAAGAGTCTATTTTGGCGAATTGACGTTTTTCCACTGGAGCGGTTTTAAAACATTCATGCCGTTTGAGTGGAACTATACATTGGGCTCTTGGTTAAATCTTCCCGGTAAAGGTAAAATCCGGTAGCTGTGTTCTTATGATGTCTGTTAAAGTATCGATAGTCGTTCCGATCCACAACGTAGAAAAGTATCTGGAACGTTGCCTGGACTCCATGGCGAAGCAGTCATATCCTAACATAGAAGTCATCATGGTAGATGACGGTTCGACGGATGACAGTGCGGAAATAGCCCGGCGGTATGAGCAGAAGTATTCCAATTTCCGATTAATACAGCAGGAGAATCGAGGCCTCGGTGGCGCCAGGAATATGGGAATATGTGAGGCTTCCGGGGACTATATCGCTATGCCGGACAGTGACGACTGGGTTCACCCGGATTATATCAAACGACTGGTGGAGACGGCAACCGAATACGACGCGGATGTGGTTGAATGCAACGGGGTGATGGTTTGGGAGAATGGTGCAAAGAAGAACCGACGATATCACATTGACGCGGAAAGGGTCATTGAAGAAGGGGGCAAGACGGAGTATCTGAAATCGTCAAGTTTTGTCGTATGGAACAAACTGTTTAAAAGAACGCTGATTGATCACGTGCCTTTTCACGAGCATATGACGAAACAGGACTATGCCTGGACTCCTATCGTAGTTGACAAGGCGGACAGGATCGTACAAATACCGGATGTCCTGTATTACTATTTCTGGCGTTCCGGATCTGCCACGAACCGGTTCAAGTATAATTTCGATTTAAAGAAAGCCCAGGAGATCCTGGAAAGCGACAAAACCTTTTGCGAAAGGCGGAAGGATGTCCTGCAGTTCTATTTCGTCCGTAATGTCATGGGCGATTTGATCTGGCCCCTCTCGCTTGAACGGGAACACTGGCCGACCGTGTCTTTGATGATGCGATCTGCAAGGGATCGATACCCGGACTTGGAAAAGGAGTTGCCCGTTTTGAGGCCCTCCCGTTCTCTGTGGGGCAAGATGGTCCTGCACGACAAATTGGGCTGCGCGTATGTTTATGCGCATATTTATCAGTTCTTCCTTTTCACTGCGCGGAAAATGATGCGCACTTTTCGTCAGATCTAAACTACAAATATGAACGATTATTCTCTTTCTGCATTATCAAAGCTTGTCTTTTTCAGCCTTTTAGTGTCGATTGTCGCAATCGCGTCCAGGAATGTTGTCGTCTGCAGGATTTGTGTTTTATTGATATTGGGTCTGTGCATCTATCTGGGACGACGCGAACCGAAATTCTTCAACCCATATTATCTGTTTGCACTGACGCCCTTTTCGTTGCTGATCTATACGAATCTGAGTAATTCGATCATGATGGATTTAACCCACGATACCTGGGTTATTGCCATCATCAACATGCTTGCCTTTATCGTAGCGGTTTACTATTCGATCATCCACACGAAGGATGGCCGTATGCACGAGGGGCAAACGGCGGATAATCTGGGGGATCATGCCCTGCTTTTGATTTTCCTGTATTCTGTCGCCTCCTTGTATCAGCTGATTACTTCAAGGACGCTGGCCGTCTCGTCCGTGTTTCTTGTGTGCGGGATCGCAGCGATAATCTGTGCGCTGAAGTCCAGGAAGATTCTGATCATCCTCTTCGTCGTTGCGGTGTATTTCCTTCTTGCTTTGGATACGATGTCCAAGACCTCCATTCTGAGAATCGCCATCACGATCATGATCGGTTATGAGATGCTGTATCCGTCAACGAAAAAGCAGCGGCGGCTTATATATATTTTGACCGTCGCATCTGTCGTTTTATTGATCGCATCATTCGCCTTTGGCTTGAAGGGAAAAGAATATACAAGCGCAGAAGATAGAAAGGCAAAATACGAAGCGTCATATGGGCTGACGTGGGACTCTTCTGCAGAATTAGTCGGTCCGTATGCTTATCTGACCACGCCGTGGGCTAATTTACAGTACGTGATGGAAACCCAGGGAGGTGAGCATACCAATGGGCTTTGGCTATTAAGACCTGCTATCGGGTATCTGCAGTTAGATGGAAATTTTAAAAAAGAGTACAACCTTGTCCCATATTCTTCATTTAACACGTTTTCTTTCATCGCGGTGCAGTATAAGGATTTTGGCCTGTACTTGTCGATTATTTCCAGTATTCTGATAGGTTTGTTTGTGGGGCGCTATTATCGAAGATGCCTGACCACGAATTCTCCATTGGAGGTCGCCAGTTATGTATTGACGGCACAAGCGACTTTGATGATGTTCTTCAACAATCATTTCTTCATGCTATCATATCCCTTTACCATTGTTTTGGCGATGTGGATATATAAGAATATCTTTGGTTATAGGATTTAGTTTCCAGAGTCTGCTAATATTGAGATAAATGGTTAAGGTAAGTGTCATTATTCCAACATACGGAGACCCTGTTTTCTTGCAACCGTGTATAGAAAGTGTCCTCCACCAGACGCTATCGGATTTCGAACTAATCATTGTCGATGACAACAACCCGGAAACTCCCGCTAGAGGGAAGACCGAAGAATTGGTCCGGAAGTTTACCGAAACCGATGGCAGGATAAGGTACATCCAACATGACCATAACCGAAACGGGGCTGTTGCGCGAAATACCGGTTTTGCGGTAGCTGAAGGGGAATACATCGCATTGCTCGACAGCGATGATGAATATCTGCCGGACCGACTGGAAAAGTGTTCAGCGCTGCTGGACCGATGCGGGGATGAAATCGCAGGCGTTTACACGGGCTGCGAGTATAGAAAGGCCGGCCGGAAGGTCAGGTCTATCAGTCAGGCTCCTTCCGGGAACTTCCTGAAAGAGACCTTGGCTTGCAAATTCCATTTCTATACTGGATCCAATATTTTTGTCCGAAAGTGCGTCGTGGATGAACTGAATGGATTTGATCCGACTTTTCTACGGCATCAGGATTATGAGTTTCTGGTCAGGGTCTTTGGGAAGTATTCTTTGACCGGCATTCCGGAAGTGCTGGTAATAAAGAATAATGAAAACGTCAACGTCCCGGATATTGACAGGTTGCGGGCGATAAAAGAACAGTATCTTGCAAAATACCAAGGCATTATCGGGCAATTAAGCAAAGAGGACCAGGATTATATTTATTTCTGTCACTATACAGCTCTTGCTGAAGCCGCTATGGCGCAGAAGCGATACGCGCTGGGACGGGAGTTCTATGCGGAAGCGGGGCGTCGGGGGAATTTGACCGCGCGAATTTGGCTGAGACGAATCGTCTATCCTTTCTATAATGTTTTGATTAAACGATAGGTATGGAGTTACTTTATCGTTTATATGGTTTTCTCCATTGCTTGGCGAAAGTCGTGTTGGGAAGGAAACCGAAGTCCTCTTTAAAGCTTACGTTCCCGCGCCGGCGCCATGCTGTCGAGGCGGGGGACCATCCCGCGTTGTGGCTTGGATTCGTTGAGGCCTCCCGGATTGAGGAATCCGGGACGCTTTACGCAGGCTATATCGCAGAAGAGGAAAGATGGTGCCTCCCCAGCTGGATTTGGACGAATGCCGCGGTCGTGCGGATGTATGTTGCTGTTGGGGAGATAGAAAAGGCGGTGGCGCTGGCAGATACGCTTGCTTCTTATCAGCAAGCGTGTGGAGGGTGGATCGTGCGAAATGACTATGATAAGCAGGGCGCCATACCTGTCCTCGCTCCCAACGATTCCGCATATATCGCGAACAATGCATTTCTGACGCTTTATCGGATTACGGGAAACAAAAAGTATCTGGATATCGCGGAAAGGTGCGCCGCCTGGATTATGGAAACGGCTCGTCCGGACTCGTTGGTCCATACGGGTTATAATACCCGGGATGGTGTATGGGAGCAAGATTGGGTAATCGTGGATACGGGATTTACGGCCGGCCTGTTCTCGAATCTGCTCGAGCTGACCGGGAAACATGAGTATCGGGCCTTCCTCTCAAGATTCGTAAAGCGCTATGTCGAATTGTTCTTTATGCCGGAGCGCGCTGGATTCTGTACGAGCATTAACAAGAAGAATCATCATTTCGGGGGGATGTTTGCCCGGGGGCAGGCCTGGGCGCTGGAAGGCTTGATCCCCGCTTACCGCGTTCTTGGGGAAGACTGGATCCGGGAAGTCATTGATTCGACCATCGGTAACTTGATAAAGCAACAACGGAGGGACGGAGGATGGCCCTATAATCTATCCCGCATAATGATGGGTAAGGATTGTAAGGGGACCTCCGTCATCGCCAAGAATATGATGGACTGGTACAAGGTCTCCGGTAATGAAGCGATTGTCAGAAGTGCGAGGAAGGCCTTTGCGTGGTGTAAGCGACATACGGTAACGACTGGGGAGGCTAAAGGCGGGATCTTCTCGTACTCCGTCGAAGGGGCGATTGTCCAGTCCGGTTATACCTCTTGTGCGTTCGTGTATGCCTCTGCATACGCTTTGGAATTAGAAAAACTGTTGACAGATGCATAGTATTATTCTGACTGCGGAACGGAAAGACGGCATTGCTTTGCAGCAAAGGCTCTTGAACGCTTCCAGCTCTTTAAAAGATATTTCCTCTTACGTAAAAGAAGACCTGCTGTCTGGGGAAGGGCGCTTCAAGGAGGTGCAATTTGTCTTCTCAACCTGGTATATGCCTCAGCTCAGTGCGGAGGAGATCCGGGAGTATCTGCCATCTCTGAAAGCGGTTTTTTATGCTGCGGGGACGGTCAAATATTTTGCAAAGCCTTTTTTGGCGTCCGGTGTCAAGGTTTTTTCTGCTGCGAAGGCGAATGGCACCTCTGTCGCAGAGTTTGTTGCGGCGCAGGTCCTGCTGGCGAATAAAGGCTACTTCCAGGCACAAAAAGCATATAAGAGTGTCCTGTGGCGCCTGGCATTTCAACGGGCAAGACGCTTTTCGGAAATGCGAAAGGGGAACTATGGCGCACGGATCGGCTTGATAGGATGTGGCAGCGTTGGCGAGGAGGTCGTGCGGCTGTTGAAACCTTATCGGCTTGGAATACTTGTGTATGACCCGTATCTCCCAGAAGAAAAGTGCCAGGCCCTAGGCGTAACCAGCGTCGATCTCGAATATCTTTTTGAAAACTGTGATGTGGTTTCAAACCATTTGCCCGACATCCCTTCGACCAAGGGGCTGATAGATTATGGCCTATTGAACAGATTGCACAATTATTCGACGTTTATCAATACCGGGCGCGGCGCCCAGGTCGTTGAGGCAGACCTGGCAAGACTGCTGCGGAAACGGCCGTCTATCTGTGCGTTGCTCGATGTGAGCCAGCACGAACCGCCATTCCCGTGGTCCCCGTTGCTGCGAAGACGGAATCTGTTCTTGTCTCCCCATATCGCCGGAAGCCTGGGAGATGAATCCGACAGGCTGGTCGAGTTTATCACGTGCGCTTATGAGGATTATTGTGCGGGCAGAGAGCCCAAAGGGGAGATCGACCTGGACAAGCTGGAATTAATGGCATAATCTATATGAGAATTGAAAAGGCCGTCAAGGCGTTGGAAAAAAGGCTTTACCAATTCCCGCTTTTCTATCCCGGGAAGAGCCCGGATGCTGTAAGGTGGGCTATTATTGGTCTGGGGAATATGGCGGAAGTATTCGCTTCCGCCCTGGACGTGGACAAGCGGAGCCGGATCGTGGGCGTTGCCTCCCGCTCTCTCTCCAAGGCGCAAAAGTTCGCATCCAGGCACGGGCGTGGGCGGGCATATGGGTCCTATCAGGAGATGCTGTCCGACCCGGGGCTCGATGCGGATGTCATCTACATAGCGACGCCGGCCCGATTGCATGCAGAGCACATCCGGATGTGTCTCGAGTCCGGAAAGAACGTTTTGTGTGAGAAGCCGATCGGCTTGAAGGGCTCGGAGCTGGAACCCTTGATGGCCCTTGCCCGGGAGAAAGGTCTCTTCCTGATGGAAGGAATGTGGATGAAATGCCTCCCGACTTTCCGGAAAGCGAAGCAGTGGCTGGAGGACGGACGGATCGGGCAACTGGAGCTGGTCCGGGTGGATTTCTATAAACGCGAGTTCATTGATACGGATCTGGCAATTTTTAATGAGAAAGAAGGGGGTGGAGTCCTGGGAGACTTCGGCATTTACGCCCTTGCCTTCATGACCTCATTCCTGGGCGGCGTCCCGGAACTTATCCGAAAGGAGAAGAGGGATTCTTTTGCCAACATTGATGCTGATTGGCAGATCTTTGCAGCACGAAACGGCGTCCGGGCTTTTGTAAACATGAGCTCCAGCTTTAACGGGTCAAGCAAAGCTGCGCTTATTGGCAGTAAAGGATCGATAGAATGGGATTCGCAGTTTAACCGGACCAACAGAATCGTGCTATATAATGAGCGGGGAGTCCCTCAGGAAGTCTTTGAGGCCGGATATAAGAGCCAGGGGTTCGAGTTCGAAATCGAGGAGGTTAATCGATGCCTGAAGAATGGTCTTCGCCAGAGCGAGTCCGTCTCGCTTGCTGAAAGCCTTGCCTCCGTTCAGGTTATGGATGAGTTGCGTAAACAGGACCAATGAAAATGGATAACCGGAGTAGGATAGAAGCGCTTCTTGAGCGTCTGTTCCCCATCTGTGAATCTTGGATTCAAGAGGAGAATGGATCGTTGTTCTTTGTCGACCCTGTCGATGGAGA
>JAEEGK010019890.1_pt1 | contig 14344 bp, 11 predicted proteins | sample 8958771 | NCBI WGS metagenome assembly JAEEGK01 (sample SAMN16246547, study PRJNA631951) | gut metagenome | biome: gut microbiome; feature: rumen; material: SC-attached | host: Bos | place: Iran: Karaj | collected 2018-10
GGCTATACGCCGGATACTTGCCCGTATCATAAACATTAGGTTCAAATGTTAAAGAGTTAAAAGAGTTCGCTAACCTCTAACTTCTTACCACTAACCACTAAACGAAGTTGACGTTGACGTCCCAGCTGGCTGGGTTACTAGCTTCCGAAACTTATAACCATTAAACCGATAACTGAGATTATGAATATGTTTAAGGAATTCAGAAATTTGAAAGCGGCTGTAGTTGTGTTGATGACTGCAGTGTTGTTTACCGCCTGTTCCAAGGAAGACGAGACGAATAAACCTCATCTTGGAAGGACCGTCACCTGGAACATTAATACCCAAGGCAATGCGATTGTAGGTGCCGGTGAGTATTGGATTATCAAGGGTACCGGAGAGCAAGCGAACAACAGTATTATCATAGGTGACGGTGCCACGGTAGTACTTAGCGGCGTGAATATCAAGGCAAAAAACGGCGAAGATGCAAGTGCCGGCATCACATGTTTGGGCGATGCCACCATCGTTCTGGAAACAGGCACCGAGAATATCGTTACGGGAGCTTCATACTATCCTGGCATTACCGTATCCACAGAAAACAAGATTGGTACGCTCACTATCAAGGGTGCAGGCTCGCTGGAAGCTCAAAGCAGTTTCTGGGCTCCAGGTATCGGCTGCCCATATTATGACAATAACGAAAGTTCGGGCGTGAAAATGGACTGTGGCAACATTGTAATTGAGAACGGCAACATCACCGCTTATGGCAGCGGATACTCGGCCGCTATCGGTAGCAGTGGTCCCAATAAATGTGGCGATATCACCATCAAGGGCGGCAACGTCACAGCTACTTCTGTTGATTCCGGTCCCGGTATCGGCTGCAGCGGATTTGAAAATGGAAGCTCATGCGGTAATATTACAATCTTGGGTGGCGTTGTCAATGCTAAAGGCAGTGATAATGCTCCTGCCATCGGCTGCGGTTTCAAGAAAGGAACCTCATGCGGGGACATCCTTATTGATGGCGGTGTTGTCAACGCTGACGCTGGTGATAGCGATTATGGTCCTGGCATAGGCAGCATCGGAGAGGGAGTTTGCGGCAGTATTACCATTACTTATAAAGTAACGAAGGTGACTTCCCTTGCCGGTAAGGACGCTCCATTCAGCATTGGCTTAGATTACGACACACCTGGACATTGCGGTCCCATCACCATTGGCGGCACAGTATATTGGGATGGCAATGACTTCCTGAATGGCGGCAGAGACTATCTGGCTCAAAAACCGTTCGTTTACGAACCGTAGAGGGAAAGTTTAATGTTTAAAGTGAAGCTCAACGGCAGGCCTTCTGCCAAGGGCCTATATATATAAAGGTAAGAAAGTTATGATAAAATAGGATTATAGATTAAACTTCCGACTTTTATTTGGTAAAGAAATTATAAATACATATATTTGCAAAAAATATACCAATTATGAGAAAAACATTATTATCATTTATTGTATTAATCTGCGCAGTTGCACAGAGTACATGGGGACAGACCCTGGTAAAGAACGAGGCTGAACTTGCCCAGGCTGTGAAAACACATGGTGCGAATATCGTTATGCTTAATGATATTGAGATTAGTATGCCCGTTCTCATTCAGGGTGATAATGGCGGTGGTGTTACGGTAAGCATCAATATGAATCAGAAGAAGCTGTCATACAAGACCGCGGTAGGCCAGAATTCCGCCAGCTGTGTCTTCGCCGTTCCAGCGGGGAGTACACTTAACCTGAGTAACGGTTCCATTGCCGATGTTGACAACAGGAGCGGTAAGAATACCGTGTATGTTGCCGGCGGTATTGTCAATGACGGTACGACAACGCTTGACGGCGTCACTATCTCAGGCTGTAAGGGTCTCTACGGCGGTGCCATCAAGAACAATGATAAAGCTACGCTGAATCTGATCTCCTGCATCTTCGACAGCAACGAGGCCGCGGCTGATAATGATTTTTCCGGCAGCGGAAACGGCGGCGCCATCTGGAACGATGGTACAATCACCATTAAAGACACACAAATCAAAAACTGTGACGCTGTAAACGGCGCAGGTATCTATAACGGTGCAAATGGCAGAATCAGCCTGGCCAGTGGCAGTACGAAGAACACCTCGTTTTACAAAAACAAGGCTGGTTCGTACGGCGGCGCAATCTACAACCTCGGTTCGCTGGATCTGAGCATGATGACGTTCAGCACAAACAGCGCCTCCCAGGCTGCGGGAGCCATCTGGAATGGTAAAGCGATGACTCTGCGTGGTTGTGAGTTCCTGCTCAATCAGGCCCAGAACGGAGGAGCCGTCTATATCTCGTCGGATGTCAAGAACAACGCGTCGATTACCGGTGGCAGTACGTCGAAGAACATTGCCGGCAACAATGGCGGTTTTGTCTATTGTGACGGCGTGCTGGCCATGGATGCCATCACCTTCGAGGGTAACAAGGCCGGTAACAATACCACACCCGGTAACGGTGGTGCGGTTTACATTTCCACGACTGGCGAAATCACGATAACTGATAATAATGATATCGGTAACACGATTAAAAACAATAGCGCTTCGCTGAATGGCGGTGCTATCTACACCAACGGTAAACTGACAATGGGGGGCATCACAGCCAGCGCGAACACTGCTGACGCCGGCGGTATGCTCTACATTGACGGAAACGGCAGTGTTACAGTCAATACGAAAACTTCCCTGAGTGAGAACAAGTCCAACAAGCTGGGCGGTGCCATATACGATGCCGGCACACTGGCTGTAAATGGTAAAATCTCGGTAAAGAACAATACGGGAGCCGATGACGCAGCCAACAATGTGTATCTGGCAAGCGGAAAGGTTATGGATGTCACCGGTAGCCTGGCTGCCAGCAGCATCGGCGTTATCCTTGCAGACACAACGGGTGTCTTTACCAGCGGATTCAATAACACGAACAGCGGCGTTGCCCCCGGCACCTTCTTCACGCCCGACTGCTATCCGGAGTTCTATGGTGTAACACTTGCTGACAATGAAGCTAAACTGGCTTTGCAGTCTCCTATTGTTATAGGTGACGAGGCAACTCTTCGCAAGGCTCTGAGTATGTTTGATAACTTCAGCATCAAGTTGTCTGCTGACATCAATATCACCAACAGCACGCTCGAAATTCCTGCCAACAAGACGGTGACCATCGACCTTGGCGGCTTTACGATGGACCGTGGGCTCAAGTCACGCGAATGGAACACTGGCGGACAGGTTATCACCGTGCGCGAAGGTGCTACACTCAACCTCAGTAATGGTACGTTGACCGGCGGCTGGGGCGGCAATGCCGGTGGTCTCGTCAACGAGAAAGGTACAGCGAACCTGACGGACGTCATCATCACCGGTTGTGTGGGTGACGATCGTGGCGGCGGTATCAGCAACAAGGGTACGCTGACCATGACGGGAGGCAGCCTCACCAACAATACCTCTTATGACGCTATGGACCCCAAGGGCGGCGGCGGTCTCTTTAACTATAAGGATGCTACTGCAACGCTCACGGGCGTCAGCATTACTGGAAACAAAGCCGATAAATACGGCGGTGCCGGTGTCTGCAACTATGGCACGCTGACCATCGACGGCTGCACCATCACCGGCAACACCTGCAAGACCAACGGTGGCGCCATCTGGAACTACAGTCAAGCCACGTTGACCATGAAGGGCAAGAACACCGTAACCGATAACACAGGAGGAGAAAAGACCGACAACGTCTATCTGCCAGATGGTTTTGTCATCAACATTAATGGCAGCCTTGCCGATAGCAACATCGGCGTTAACCTTGAAAAGAGTATTGGCACGTTCACTTCCGGCTACAAGACGAACAACGCTGACGTTGATCCCGCCACCGTTTTCAAGGCTGACAATGCAGTAGTCTTTGTTCCGGTGCTTTCCGGCGACGAGGCTGCACTGACCCTCAAACCGCTTATCAGCGTAGATAACGATGCTGACCTGCGCACGGCAGTAGATTTCGATGGTGCTAATATCCAGTTGGTGGACAACATCAAGATGAGTAACAGTACGCTGGTTACCGGAGGAGGCAAGACGGTGACTATCGACCTGAATGGCAAGACACTCGACCGTGGGCTTACGTCGCGTGACTTCGACCACGGCGGTCAGGTCATCACGGTGCGCAAGGGTGGTACGCTGAACCTCAGCAATGGTACATTGACTGGTGGCTACGGCGGCAACGGCGGCGGTCTCGTCAACGAGGGTGGTACTGCGACCCTGACAGATGTCAATATCACCGGTTGCACGGGCGACCAGCGTGGCGGCGGTATCTCTAACTATGGTACGCTCACCATGACCGGCGGCTCCATCACCGGCAATACCAGCAACGACATAAAGGCTGGTGATACAGACCTTGTGGGCGGTGGTGCCATATACACATCCAGTGGCTCTACCACAACACTCGGTGGTGTCACCATAACAGACAACCAAGCCAAAGGTGCCGGCGGTGGCGGTGTTAACAACTGGGGCACACTGACCATCGACGGCTGCACCATCACAGGCAACACTTCGAAAGCCAACGGCGGCGGCATATGGAACGGTCCCGGTTCGACAATCAACATGCAGGGCAAGAACACCATTACCGACAACCAGATGAACGGCAACACGAACAATGTCTTCCTGAGAGATGGTGTGGTTATCACCGTTACCGGCAGCCTCGAAGGCAGTTCAATCGGTGTCACTATGTCGAATGTTGGTTCATTCACTAATGGCTATAGTACTCATAATAACGGTGTGCTTCCTGTTGTCTACTTCGAGAGTGACAATACTGACTATGAGGTAGTACTGATAGATAACGAAGTAGAGCTGAAGAAGAAAATCGGTACATCCGTAAATGGTATTGATGCTGAAGCCGGGAACCGTACCGGAGACTTCATCTACACGCTTAGCGGCAGCAAGGTCAATGGTAAATCCGCAGCCAAGGGTATTTATATCATTAACGGCAAGAAGGTGGTTCGCCCCTGACCCTCTGTCCTAACCCCACAGGCGCGGATTTGACTGAAATATGAGAACGATTATAATTAACATTATTCTATCCATTATGGGTATGTGCTCCTCTGCACATACCCATAATGATATTGACAGTATTGCCTTGCGACAATGGCAGGCAGGAAGGACAGTAACAGCCCAGGCCGTAGAAGACTTTGGCGGAGTGGATAAATGCTTTGCTTCCGAACCCATACCTGACGGAGTTTGGGCACGTATGCAGGGAAAGACGTATAAGGAGAATCCCTACATCGGACGTGCCGACCTGAGACACATCCGTGCCCTGCATTGGGACTACGACCAGAAGATTCACATCGGAGAGATGGTATGTAATGCTCAGATAGCCGACTGTGTGGTTCGTATCCTGCGTCAGCTGTATGATGCCAGGTATCCTATCCAGCGGATGCTGCTGCCTGATGTGTATGATGCGGATGATGAAAAACAGATGCGTGACAATAATACATCGTGCTTCTGCTACCGCATGGTATCGGGCAGCTCAACACTCTCTAAGCATGCACGCGGACTGGCCATTGATATCAATACCCTGTATAATCCCTATTATAAGGACCGCAAGGACGGTACGCGATACATCCAGCCTGCTACAGCTGCGGAGTATTGTGACAGGTCTAAATCATTCCCTTATAAGATTGACCGTAATGATTTGTGTTACAAATTGTTCACACAAGCAGGATTCGAGTGGGGCGGCAACTGGAAAACGTGTAAGGATTTTCAGCACTTCGAGGTTAAGGGGGATTAATCACATTTGTTTGTAATCCTTTGCTAATCCGCCTTCGGCTGTTTCCTTGTAGAGGGAGGGAAGATCGTGCCCCGTCTGACGCATCACCTCTACAACCTTATCAAAGGAAACCCGGTGGATACCGTCCGAGAATGTGCTGTAGATATTAGCATCCAATGCACGTGCCGCTGCATAGGCATTACGCTCAATGCAGGGAATCTGTACCATACCGCAGACGGGATCGCAAGTCATACCCAGGTGATGTTCCAATCCCATTTCAGCCGCATACTCTATCTGGGCAGGTGAACCGCCGAACAATTGGCTGGCAGCGGCAGCAGCCATTGCGCAGGCTACGCCCACTTCGCCCTGGCAACCCACTTCGGCGCCGGAGATGCTGGCATGCTCCTTTACCACATTACCGAACAGGCCTGCAGTAGCCAACGCCCTCAGGATACGGGCCTCGCTGAAATCACGGCTCTTCCACATATGATACAGCACACCGGGCAGCACACCGCAGGAACCGCAGGTAGGAGCCGTTACAATCTTGCCTCCGGCCGCATTCTCCTCGCTAACAGCCAGTGCGTAGGAGAAGACCAGGCCTCTGGTACGCAGGTTATCCTTATATCCGGTAGCCTTTACATAATAGGCCGCAGCCTTACGGCGCAGGTTCAGTGGTCCGGGTAAAACACCCTCTGCATCCAGTCCGCGTTCTACCGCAGCCCTCATTGTCTGCCACACCTCTGACAAATAATCCCATATCTCTGGTCCCTCAGACTCAGCTACATATTCCCAATAGCCCTTGCCCGTACGTTCGCAGTACTTCAGGATCTCCGTCATCTTATCCAGTTTGTAAATGTCAGGTGATGCCAGTCTGTTCTGGCTCTCTTCGGCCAGCTCGCCACCGCCAACGCTGAACACCTGCCAACTGTCCTTAAGCTTGCCGTCCTGACTGTAAGCACGGAACTCCATGCCATTGGGATGGAAGGGCAGGAATACTTTTGGTTTCCATACTATCTTGATGCCGGGTATGGCATCCGCAATAGCTACATCCGTCATATGGCCCTTGCCGGTAGCAGCTAATGATCCGAACAGCGTCACTTCCATGTGTGCCGCATCTGCATGGCGGGACATAAACAGTTCCGCAGCCTTTCTGGGGCCCATCGTATGACTGGATGATGGCCCCAAGCCTATCTTGTATATTTCCTTAATTGTCTTCATTCTTTAGCCTCACCCCCAACCCCTCTCTGAGGAGAGGGAAACTTGGTTTCAGAGGACTTTTTTTATGTGATTGTTTCTGTTATTTTCACTTCGTTCTTCATATCTCACCTCTCCTCGGAGAGAGGCTGTGGGTGAGGCTTTATCCCACAACCCATTTGCTGCCGGGTAGCAGAGAGATGAACTTAGTGGTAATGGCACAGCATATGTAGCAGGCGATTGCCATGCAGGGAATGGCAGCCCATACAGGGATGACAGGCACGGCCGGATTATCCTGAATGACAAACGCTGCTATGCGGTTCAGGAAGAAGATGTGCATCAGGTACATGCCGAAGGACAGCTTAGCCAGTTCCGTTATCAGGCGGGGTGCCTGATAGTTCTCCTGTGCTTTACCGTCCGTTCTGGCTCCTATGCAACTGAACAGCAGGAAAGCACCGAAGGTAGCTAACGCCACATTGGGTGTACAGAACTCCCAGGACCATTCCAGCTGCGGTGTGGCGATAGGGCAGAGGGGCTCGCCTTTCCACCAGAACGACCATGCCGTAAATACAGCACCAGCCAGGAAACATAAAGCTCCTATTTTCAGGCGTTTGCTGCGTGACCAGTTCAGGTGGAAGCGTATGTAATGTGCCAATACCAGATAGCCTAAGTAGCCCGAGCAGTACCACAGCATGCTATAGCGGTTCCAGAAGCATTCACCCCATAACTCAGGTGTTACAAAGGTATGCAGCCAGGGGATAAGGGTGCTCAGCACAAACAGTCCTATGAAGGTGCGTTCATCCTTGGCACTTGCACGTTCCAGCCAGGGAGATACCACGGGAATAATCAGGTACAGGCTTATCAGCGGATACATAAACCACAGATGACCTGCATTCTCGGGAAAGTTGAAGGGTAAGGCGGGCAGCATGCGCAAAGTGTCATCCCATGTCATCTCGCCCCACAGAACGGGCAGTGTGGCATATAGCAGCATAAAGATTATCATGGGGGGTAGTATGCGCATGAAACGCTTTTTATAGAACTGTGTCATGCTCATACCCGGCCTCATAGGAACCAGCAGGAAAGCGGATACTACCATGAATAATGGAACACAAGTGCGTGCTACGCCTCCGTCATAGAAGGAAACCCAGAACCGGTTAGCCTCGTTCAGCAGTACGGCCTTATCGCCGGCCAGACCACCCGTGTTAGTAGCGAAGCCTGCTAATTTCTCCGCACCGCCGGGAATACTCTCAATGGCCTTCTCGGTCACTACGCCATAGAAGTGTTCTGCAGAATGCACCAGCATGACCATGAAACAGGCCGTGGCGCGTATCCAGTCCACAAATGGAATCCGTTTATTCAATTCGTCATTCATAATTCTCAGTCTTCATAAATTGTGTTCAGGTGTGTCTGAAAGGACAGCCTGCACTGTTTACGGCTACAAAAATACTTTTTTACCATGAGAATTGCAAAGGTATAGGGTGTTTTTCTTTTACAATATAGTATGTATATGGGAAAAAAGATGTAACTTCGCAGTTGTAAATGGAAGAAAGAATGTCCATAGCCATTATAGGGGCAGGAGCCGCCGGTTGTTTCTGTGCCATTAACCTGAAGCGGATGATGCCCGATGCCGATATCCACATCTTTGAGAGTAAGGGTAAGGCGTTGGCCAAAGTCGCCGTGACAGGTGGAGGGCGCTGTAACCTGACCAACACTTTCCGTCAGGTAAGTAACCTGCAGGAGGTATATCCCCGTGGCGGGAAACTGATGCGCAGAGCCCTCTCGGTTTTCAGCGCCGAGGATACCTGCAGATGGTTCGAGCAGGAAGGCGTAAAGCTGGTGGCTCAGGAGGACGAGTGTATCTTCCCGCAATCGCAGGATGCCATGCAGATAGTGAACACGCTGCTTTATAATATAAAAAAACATCATGTTCAACTCCATCTTAATGAGAAAGTTACGCACATTGACCTGAATAAATGGGATAGGGTAGTGGTAACGACCGGCGGTCATGCCACACATGCCGGATTCAGTATGCTGGAGGGACTGGATATTCCCATAGAGAATCCCGTTCCCTCGCTCTTCACCTTCAATGTGCAGGGTGACTGGCATCAGCAACTGATGGGTACCGTAGTGGAGGATGTGCAGGCTTTTATTCCCGGCACAAAGTTCCGCAGCCAGGGCCCCTTGCTGCTTACCCACTGGGGAATGAGCGGACCGGCTATTCTGCGCCTGTCATCATACGCTGCCCGTTATCTGGCTGAGCATAACTATCAGAGTGCATTGTGCATTAACTGGATGGGGCGGATGACGGAGCAGGAGGTAAGGGACATGCTGCAGGACATGATGCAGCTGCATGCCCAGAAACTGATTACCAGTGCCTGGCCGCAGCAGTTCACTGCCAGGCATTGGACAGTGCTTTTAGGCCGTATGGGGATACCCGTGACCCAGCGATGGGGCTCCCTTAATACCAGAAATATCAATAAGATGCTGAGTGTGCTGACTGCCGACAGCTATCAGATTACAGGCAAATGCCCCTTCAAGGATGAATTTGTCACCTGCGGTGGTGTTTCGCTGAAAGCCATTCATATCAATACGCTGCAAAGCAAACAACACCCCAAGCTCTATTTCGCCGGCGAGGTGCTTGACGTAGATGCTGTAACAGGCGGCTTCAACCTGCAGGCGGCTTGGAGCATGGGATACGTAGTAGCTGAACATATATTCACATCAAACCAAAAAACTGACCAGTAAACATGAGAATTCTGATTACATTACTTATGATATTGTGCTCCCTGCCAGGGAGAAGTCTGACACCGGACAGAATTTATCAGGGAGAGGATGCCAGGGAGTTGTTTGACAAGGTATTCCGGATGGTCTTCGGGCCGGATGGAGCCTCACTTACTTACAAAGTTAATATCGTAGGCCTTTACAAGACTCAGGGGGATGTCATCTACAAAGGCAAAAAGATCAATTACGAAGAGAAGCGCTTCGGAGCCTGGGAGGATGGCAAGGTGGCCTATATGGTGGATAAGGAGAAGAAGAAGGTGGACATCCACGACTTCAATGATGAGAAGAAGGACAAGTATCTGTCCATGTTCAAGTACGATGTCAACAACTTTGACTACAGCTATAAGGATGTAGGGGAGTTCTATGAACTGACGGCTAAGGTAAAGAACAGTAAGTTCTTCGGAATCAGGTATGTAACGGCCAAGGTTCGCAAGAGCAATCTGTATCCTGTAAGTCTGTACATCAAGCTGAGGTTCATCAGCACCACGGTTCAGATATCCAATTTCCATAGCGGCGGAATAGATGATTCGGCATTCATATTCCCCAGACACCGCTTCACTGATTACGAGTACGTGGACCATAGAAAATAAATATTTTAAATATATGAATAGAATACAATTTCAGTGTGACTATAATGAGGGGTGTGCCCCCCAGATTATGCAACGGTTGGTAGAGACCAACCTGGAACAGAATATAGGATATGGTGAGGACCCGCATTGCGAACATGCCAGGGAACTGATCCGTAAAGCATGCGAGGCACCACAGGCTGATGTTCACTTCCTGGTGGGCGGCACGCAGACGAATGCCACAGTCATCAGCAGTATCCTGCGTCCATATCAGGGTGTGATTGCCGCCACTACCGGGCATATAGCCGTTCATGAGACCGGTGCCATAGAGCACAGCGGACATAAAGTGCTGACGCTGCCTGCCACAAACGGTAAGATTCAGGCAGAGCAGGTAAGGCAGTGCCTGGCCGGTCATTACAACGAGGACGGGCCTGAACATGCCGTTCAGCCTGGTTTGGTGTATATCAGCTATCCTACGGAATATGGTACGCTGTACAGTAAGAAGGAACTGACGGATATACATAATGTATGCCGTGAATACCAGATTCCGCTCTTTGTTGACGGGGCCCGTTTAGGCTACGGACTGGCAAGCAAGGAATCTGATATCACATTGCCTGAACTGGCTAAGTTGGCAGACGTATTCTATATTGGCGGAACCAAGCAGGGCGCACTGTTCGGCGAGGCCGTGGTAATTACAAATCCAGCTCTGAAGAAGGATTTCCGCTACTTCATCAAGCAGGGTGGGGGAATGCTGGCCAAGGGCAGGCTCTTAGGTATTCAGTACGAGGTTCTGATGCAGGATAATCTGTACATGACACTGGCCCGCCATGCCAATGAGCAGGCAGAGCGCATCAAGGAAGCGCTTCTGCGGAAAGGTTATAAAATGGCCGTTCCCAGTCCCACTAACCAGCAGTTCTTTATCCTTCCCAATGAAGACCTGAAGCGCCTGGAGGAGGATTTCGTGCTGAGTGTATGGAACCAGCCGGATGCCGACCACACAACAGTCCGCTTCTGCACCAGCTGGGCCACCAGGAAAGAGAATGTGGACAAGTTGATAAACAGTATATAATGGAAAAGGATTCTTCACTTAAGCATTGGCTCCTGGCCGCCCGGCCTAAAACACTGACAGGGGCAATGATTCCCGTAATCTTAGGAAGTGCCCTGGCATATCATGATGGCGTTCTGAATTGGCCGTTAGTAATATGCTGTGCGCTGTTTGCCGGATTTATGCAGATAGCGGCCAATATGATCAATGACCTGTATGATTATCAGAAAGGTACTGACCGTGAAGACCGTCTGGGACCGGAACGGGCCTGTGCCCAGGGCTGGATTACACCAGAGGCTATGCGTAAAGGGATTGCACTGGTATTATGTTTAGCATCTGCTGCCGGAATGGCCGCATTATGGATGTGTCACCAGGAGCTTCCTTACCATGGATTAGAGCTGGTAGCGATAGGGGTACTCTGCATTATCTTTGCTTTCCTATATACCTACGGCCTGTCATACATCGGTATGGGAGACGTGCTGGTGCTGTTGTTCTTCGGCTTGGTTCCCGTATGCGGAACCTATTATATCCAGGCACATCAGATAACCTGGCTGTGTATTCTGTTAGGATTCATTGCCGGCATCAGCATAGATGCCCTGCTGGTCATCAACAATTACCGTGACAGAGACCAGGACCGTATCTCGGGCAAGAAAACCATCATTGTATGGGGCGGTGAAAAATTCGGCCGTTATCTGTATATGCTTATCGGTCCTTTTGTAGCAGTATTGTCAATATGGTTCGGATACCTTCTAAACGGTAATATGCTGTACTTCCAAATTGCGGCGTATGTCTATCTTGTCCTGCATATCAATGCATGGAGTAAGATGAACAGAATCCGTAGCGGAAAAGCATTGAACAAGATTCTTGGCCTTACTAGCATGAATATGTTCATCTTAGCGATTCTACTGGCGTTAGCGATAATTCTTCAATAGGCAACAGGATTTTTTACTAAACATAACGTCCATTAATCCGATAATGAAGCTGACATCAGTAATAAAGCAGAATGCGTTGTTTGTAGCCATGTCTGTCGGCGCCTTGGTTTACGAGGCGTTTGCACACATTTCCTTTCTGCGTCCCTCTGGCGAGCTATTGGGCCCTTATGCCAGGGATTGGCTTCCTATAGGCCTGTTCTTATTACTGTATGCAACATTCTGCAAGATTAGGATTTCTGAGATGAAGCCCCGTACCTGGCATTTTGTCATTCAGTTAGTGCGTACTTCATTAGCGGCCTTTATGGTGCTGCTGATTACGCTGTTTGATGATAATGCCGATGTGAAGCTGATTCTGGAGGGAATGTTTATCTGTTTTATATGTCCTACGGCAGCGGCTGTTGTGGTAGTAACAGAGAAATTAGGCGGAAGTATCGGCTCCCTGACCATGTTCACTATTATTGCCAATATTGTAACGATGGTAATCATCCCGCTCTTCTTCCCAATGGTAGAACGAGGCGCGGATATTACATTTCTGTCCTCAATGCTGATGATCTTGCGCAATGTGACTGTGGTGCTGGTGGTTCCGCTGTTGCTGGCACTGCTGTCACGGCGGCTTGTTCCTCAGTTTGTGGGCCGTCTGAACAGGCACAAGGATATCGGGTTCTATATCTGGTGTTTTAACCTTAGTATTATAACGGGCATTACCTTATATAATATAGAGCATAGCCGTATTACCGGATGGGTGCTGTGGCTACTGCTTACCGCTCCCCTACTGGTTTGCCTCCTTCAGTTCAGCCTCGGCAAAATAATAGGCAAACACTGGAATGACAGTATCAGCGCCGGTCAGGCCCTGGGTCAGAAGAATACCGTGGTAGGAATCTGGCTTACACTGACCTTCCTGAATCCGCTGGCCGCCATCTCACCTGGCGCTTATGTGCTATGGCAGAATCTGGTCAACGGCTGGCAGATCAGGTATAAGGAGAAGCATGGACATTTAAAATGGTAAGAAAACAGCCTCTCCCCCCGCCCTCTCCAATAGGAGAGGGAGCTAAAGTCTATGTTTTAATGTATAAGTAAAAAAGCCCCCTCTCCTATTGGAGAGGGCGGGGGGTGAGGCTTCTATTATTTCTTAAAGTACCTGTTAAACAGGCCCTGGAAGCCGGCGCCGTGACGGGCCTCGTCCTTAGCCATCTCATGAACTGAATCGTGGATGGCATCCAGGTTCAGCTGCTTGGCCACCTTGGCAATTTCCATCTTACCCTTGCAGGCACCTTCCTCAGCCATCATACGCTTCTCCACATTGGTCTTGGTATCCCATACTACCTCGCCCAGCATCTCTGCGAAACGTGATGCGTGATCAGCCTCCTCGTAAGCATAGCGCTTGAAGGCCTCAGCAATTTCGGGGTAACCCTCACGGTCAGCCTGACGGCTCATAGCCAGGTACATACCTACCTCGGTGCATTCGCCCATGAAGTGATCCTTCAGACCCTGACGAACGAAATCGCCTTCAGGACCGGCGGGGATGGCATCTGCAACACCTAATTCATGCTCTGTTACAAACTGAAGGGCAGCACCCTCCTCTACCTTCTTGAACTTGCTACCGGGAACCTTGCACTGTGGGCACTTCTCGGGAGCTGTATCACCTTCATGTACATATCCGCATACGGGACAAATCCATTTTGCCATAATCTGATAAATTTTGATTGGTTAAACACTAAGTTATTTTTGCAAATATAGGTAAAATAGTAATACCCGCAAAATAATATACCTACTTTTTGGTATTTTAACGAAAAAAGCAACACCAGGGGTGCTGCTTCTTTCGTATCATAGGATTCTTAGAATCAGAATTCGTCATCATCTGACCAGTCATCCCAGTCAGCATCTTTTGTCAATGCCTGACTACCGTCCACCGTAGTGGTATTGTCAATCACCAGGCTCTCAGCCAACATGTTGACTACCTGAGCCGATTCAATCTTAAGAGTTGGTTTAATGTACTTCATAATTATCAGCCTCTCCCCCCGCCCTCCCCGAGAGGGAGGGAGCCGAGGTTCCGAGGACTTTTTTATTAGTTTGACATTTTTACTTTAACCATT
>JAEEGK010019891.1_pt1 | contig 14343 bp, 14 predicted proteins | sample 8958771 | NCBI WGS metagenome assembly JAEEGK01 (sample SAMN16246547, study PRJNA631951) | gut metagenome | biome: gut microbiome; feature: rumen; material: SC-attached | host: Bos | place: Iran: Karaj | collected 2018-10
GAAGCCGCCTCGCGAAGGCCAGCCTCTCCCGCATCATCATCGAGCGCACCCTGAAGCTCATCACCGTCACCATCCACGCTGCCCGTCCGGGTGTCATCATCGGCAAGGGCGGCCAGGAGGTCGACAAGCTGAAGGAAGAGCTGAAGAAGGTCACCAAGAAGGATGTCCAGATCAACATCTTCGAGGTGAAGCGCCCCGAGGTCGATGCCACCATCGTCGCTGACAGCATCGCCCGTCAGATCGAGGGCCGCGTGAGCTACCGCCGCGCCATCAAGATGGCCATCGCCACCGCCATGCGCGTGGGCGCCGAGGGCATCAAGGTCCAGATCAGCGGCCGCGTGGGCGGCGCCGAAATCGCCCGCTCCGAGATGTTCAAGGAAGGCCGCACCCCGCTGCACACCTTCCGTGCCGACATCGACTACGCCCTGGCCGTGGCCCGCACCCAGATGGGTACCATGGGTATCAAGGTGTGGATCTGCAACGGTGAGAAGTACGGCAAGCAGGACCTCTCCCCGAACGCCGGTTTCGCCGCCAACTCCCAGGCTCCGTCCGCCGGACGCCGTGAGGGTGGCCGTGGCGACCGCCGTGGAGGCCGTGGTGACCGCCGTGACCGTCGCGACCGTCGTGACGACCGCGACCGCCGCTAATCCAGCGTGCTGCGCTAACGAAAGCACTCCTCTTTGCGGGGAGTGCTTTTTTGTTTCCGAGGCGGGCATAGTTTTCGTAGCATTGTATTTCCATGCATTTCATTCACAAACCATTCATCGCAATTCTGTCCCTTCTTCTCCTCTCCGGCGTCCTGTCGGCCCAAACCCATCAGCAGGGAAATCTGGAAGAACTGAAACAGCAGCAGGAGGACAGGCCCCTGGTCGGCATGAAGTTCCGGAATCTCCGGATGGCCGACCCGCAAGGGATTGAACACCGGCTCAGCGACTATGCCGGTCAGGGCCGATGGGTCCTTGTCGATTTCTGGGCGTCCTGGTGTGGCCCCTGCAAGCGGGAGATGCCGAATGTGACCGCCGCTTACAAGAAGTATCACGCCCAAGGATTCGAAATCGTCGGCCTGTCCTTCGATGCGGATGCGGCCGACTGGAAGGAAGCCATCGAAACTTGGGACATGCCCTGGGTCCATCTGTCCGACCTGAAATACTGGCAGAGTAAAGCCGCCCTGGTCTATGGCGTCCACGCCATCCCGGACAACATCCTCATCGACCCGGAAGGTACCATCGTCGCCCGGGGCCTCCGCGGCCTCGAACTGGAAACCTGGCTGGCCGAAATCTACAAATAGCCGCACGACAAGTTCCGGCATAGCAATCAGGGGATATCCTCTCGTGCGCCAAGGGCCGATTTCGACTCCCCGAGCACCTTGCCCCTCTATTGGGCCAGGAGAAATGGGGGCAGATGTGCGGCTGTTTGGCGAAATGGCGAGATTTGGCGATTTTGCTTGGATTGTTCCGGAGAATTGACGATTTTTACAACCGGACGAATCATCCGAAGTCATCGTTTTGGTGGCGGGAGCATGGGGCGTGAGAAGAAAGCGATGAAGCAGGAGTATTTCCACATATGCGCCAACGGCGCCGATGCCCGGAATTTTATAATCCGCGAGGAGGATTATTATGCGGCGTTCAATCTGGCCGGGGTTTGTGCCGCGAATACGGAAGTCGTTGTTGTCTCGTTTTCTATCGAGGACAGCCACCCTCATTTCCTTCTTTGGGGGACTCGGGCGAATTGCTCCCGTTTCAAGGTATTATACGAGACCCAGTATGTCCATTATGCGGCGGCCACCAGATCTGGCGGAGCGGACATTAAGTTTCACTGTGAATTGTATTCCATTGGTGATGACGTGGATTATTTGCGCAATGCCGCCGTGTACTCCATTATTCAAGCCACGAAGGACGGGAAGCCAGTGATGCCGTATGATTATCGCTGGGGAACGGGTTCCATGGTCTTCCGAAATGGCTTTTATACACCCGTCTGGCTGTTTGATGACCAAGGCACCATCTGTAAGCCGGTTCCCTTTGGCTCTCTTGGAGCCCGTGCCCGCCGAGCGCTGCTCCACACACGGAGCATGTCGATTCCCGAGCATTGGTTAGTATGCAACGGGATTATCCTTCCCTCCAATTATGTGGATGTTGCGCGGTTTGAGTCCATTTATGGCACGCACAACCGATTTCGCGTTTTCCTGTCCAGCCCCCGAAAACGGGAGGAGGTGATGCTGGCGAAGATGGCGGAGGAAAGGGGCGTTTGCATGGAGGATCTGGAGGCAAGGAAAGTTTGTGGAAATGATTGCAAGCGAATGTTCGGGACCCGCGATCCTCGTCGGCTGAATACGCATCAACGGATTCAATTGGCGCAATCAATCCGGCATCAATTCCGACTGACTTTTCGCCAGTTGGCAACGCTGGTCCGCCTTCCGGAGACGGAGATCCGGACTTTCGTTCGATGAGGCACTGGCGAGTAATCCTTCCACGTTATGGGTTCTTCGCCAAATTGCCGCACGGAAGGAGAGGGATGAAGTGGCTTGATGAAGGGGCGTGGTGCTCGAAGGGCTGATATCGGCCCTTGGCGCACGGGGAGGGCGAGAACGCGGCATAAGGAGTTGGTCGATGTGCGGCTGTTTGGCGGATGGGACGGGGCTGTTGCGGGGAGGGGGAGGGAATTGCGAAATAATCGCTATCTTTGCGTGGATTAATGCGAATGACGATGAAAAGAGTGATTTTGAGCCTGGTGGTGCTGCTCGCGTCAGTGGCGATGCAGGCGCAGGTTCGGCCGCAGACGAACCATACGGTGTCCACGACGCTGGGTCTGGGCCTGGAGTATGGATTCGAGTGGGCGTTCGCCGGACAGGCGACGGTGATCGGCCGTGTCGGATACGCTTCGAAGGATTTCACCCTCCGGAGCGCCCTCGACAACTTCCATTGGGCAACGACGATGTCTCCTTCCGTGACGCTGGAGCCTCGTTACTATTTCCTGATGAACTGGCGCGACAGCAAGGGCAAGTACACGGCGGGCAATTCCGCCGAGTTCTTCAGCGTCCCCTCCACGGTCACCCTCAGCAAGAAGGGGTTCGGCCTGGGCGAGGTGGCCGTGTCGCCGGTGCTCGGCGTGCGCAGGGCCTTCGCCCGGCACTGGTTCCACGAGTTCACCGCAGGGGCGGACCTGCTGTGTTACCCGACTTTCATCGCCACCCCGCACGTGGGATACCGGATCGGATTCTTATTCTAACCCAACGATATGAGCAAGCAATTGATATACCTGGCCGCCGCGCTGCTCGCGGCCGCCTGCGCCCCGAAGGCTGGCGATACCACCAAGGTCGTGGGCAAGTTCGCCGAGGACGCCCCCGCCGTCGTGGAGATCATGATGGGCAACGTCCTGGACACCACCGTCCTGGTCACGGACGGCCGTTTCGAGGCCGAAATCCCGAAGGACCTCTCGACGATGGCGATGATCCAGGCCGGCGACTCCCCGATCTCCTTCCTTTCCGACGGTACCACCATCACCATCGACCCGGAAGCCGGCACCGCCGTGTCTTCGGACAAGAAGGGCCCGCAGGCCCGGTATGCGGTGTACAGCGACTGGATGGAGACGTTCCTGAACGATTTCCGCACCAAGATGGCGGAGTTCGGGGAGGACGATGAGGCCGCGGAGGAGTATTACCACGAGGTGCTCGGCAAGTTCAACGACTACCAGAAGGAAGCCGCCAAGGCCAATTCCGACAGCTTCGTGGCCCTGATGGCCATCTCCCAGCTTTCGGACGAGGATCCGGAAGAGGTGCTCGCGCTCCTGAACGGACTGACCGACGAGATGAAAGCCACGCCCCAGGCCGTCAGCATGATCACCACGTATGAGAATCTGGGCAAGACTGCGGAAGGCATGCCGTTCGTGGACTTCACCGTGGTCCAGGATCCGGAGAACCCCGAAACCTCGACCGTCAAGCTCTCCGACTACGTGGGCAAGGGCAAGTACATGCTGGTCGATTTCTGGGCATCCTGGTGCGGCCCGTGCCGGGAGGAGATGCCCTACCTGGTGGAAGTGTACGACAACTACCACGGGGATAACTTCGACATGCTGAGCGTCGCCGTCTGGGACGAGGTCGAGGATTCGAAGGCCGCGGCCCCGGAATTCGGCATCGTCTGGAACCAGATCGTCAACGGCCAGCAGGCCCCCACGGACCTGTACGGCATCGACGGGATCCCGCACATCATCCTCTTCGGACCGGACGGGACGATCCTCAAGCGGAACCTCCGCGGCGAGGAGATTGGCGAGGCCGTGAAAGAGGCCCTGGGGCTTTGAGTTCCGCATGACGGTACGCGAAAAAATAGCGCTGTTTCCGCATTCCCCGGGCGTCTACCGGTATTATGACGCCGCGGGGAATGTCATCTATGTGGGGAAGGCGAAGGACCTGCACAAGCGGGTCGCGCAGTACTTCGTGCCGCCGGAGCGGCTGACGACGAAGACGCGCATCCTCGTCTCGAAGATTGCTGACGCGCAGTACTCGGTCGTAGATACGGAGGCGGACGCCCTGCTGTTGGAGAACAACCTCATCAAGCAGTACAAGCCCCGCTACAACATCCTCCTGAAGGATTCCAAGACCTATCCCTGGATCTGCGTGACGGGGGATGAATTCCCGCGGGTGTTCATCACCCGGCGGGTGGACAAGGCCCATGGGAACCGCTATTTCGGCCCTTACAGCAGTGTGATGCATGCGCGGAACCTGGTGGACTTCTTCCGCGAGACCTATCCCCTGCGCACCTGCAACCTGAACATCACGTCCGAGGCCATCCTCAAGGGGAAGTTCCGGCCTTGCCTGGACTTCCACATCGGCCGCTGCAAGGCCCCCTGTATCGGCAAGATCTCGAAAAAGGAGTATGCCGACAACATCGAGGAGATCGTCCGTATCCTGACGGGCCGGGGCGGGGAAGTCATCCGCCATTACAAGGCCCTGATGGCCGAGGCGGCGGAGCGGCTGGACTTCGAGGATGCCCAGCTGTACAAGGAGAAGGCCCAGTCGCTGGAGAAGCATTACGCGAAATCCATCATCACCTCTGCGGCCGATACCAGCGCCGACGTCTTCTCGCTCGTACTGGACGCCAACGAGGCCTTCGGCAACTTCCTCCGCATCCGCGGCGGCGCCATCGTCCAGTCCCTGAACCTGGGCTTCCGCTGCGGCATCGAGGAGGAGCCGGCGTCCATCCTGTCCGCCTTCATCGCCGAGATCGAATCCAAGTTCGGCGAACTGTCCCGGGAGGTCCTCGTACCTTTCCTGCCGGACGTGGAGATCGACGGGGTGGAGTTCAAGATCCCGGTCCGGGGCGACAAGTTCGCCCTCCTGGAACTCAGCGCCAAGAACGCGAAGGAATTCCATTTCCACAGCATCAAGCAGCGCGAGCACACGGACCCGGACCAATTCCGCCTGAGCGTGATGGAAGAGCTCCGGAAGGCCCTGGAGATGAAGGAACTTCCGCACCACATGGAGTGCTTCGACAACTCCAATATCCAAGGAACGAATCCCGTGGCTTCCTGTGTCGTGTTCCGCGACGCGGAGCCTTCCAAGAAGGATTACCGCCGGTTCAAGATCAAGACGGTCATCGGGGCGAACGATTTCGCGTCGATGAAGGAGGTCGTGAACCGCCGCTATGCCCGCATGCTGGAAGAAGCGCCCGACGACCTGCCGCAGCTCGTGGTGATCGACGGCGGCAAGGGCCAGCTGGATGCCGCCTACCAGGCCTTGGCGGAGCTGGGCCTGACGGAGAGGCTCACGGTCGTGGGCCTGGCGAAACGGCTGGAGGAAGTCATCCGCGTGGGTGACCCGTATCCCCTGTTCATCGACCGCAATTCCCAGGCCCTGAAGGTCCTGCAGCGCATCCGCGACGAAGCGCACCGTTTCGGCATCACGTTCCACCGCAACCTCCGCTCCAAGGCCGCGATCCAGAGCGCCCTGCGCGAGATCAAGGGCGTGGGCGAAAAGACCGAGCAGCGCCTGCTCCTTCACTACGGCTCCGTGGCGAAGATCGCCCAGGCGCCGCTGGAGGACCTGTCGGCCCTCGTGGGCGCGGAACTCGCGGTGAAAATACATGATTACCTGAACGAATAGAGATTTCTCGACAAGCTCGAAATGACAAAGGTGAACGACAAGACTTTCAACAAATGGTTCAACACCTTCATCCTCGTGGGGATGGCGGTGGTGACGGTGGTGGTGACGGCGATCAAGTTCCGCGACGCGGACAGCGGCCGGGCCATGCTGGTGATTTCGGCCTTCGGGTCCCTGATGGGGGTCCTTTGCACGGTTCTGGCGGCCAACGGCCGGATTCTGACGTTCCTGTTCGGCATCCTGGACGTGTCCATCTACGGGGTGATGTGCCTCATCGGGACGCGCTACGGCAACGCCGCCCTGCATCTGCTGTATTTCCTGCCGATGCAGTTCGTAGGCTATTTCCAATGGCGGAAACGGGGGGCCGAGGAAAAGGCGAAGGTGCAGGCGCGCCGGCTCAGCGGGAAACAGTGGCTGGTGTATGGCGCCATCTTCCTGGCCGGGCTCATCGCGGCGTACTTCATCCTGGCCGCCCTGGACAAGACGGAGGCGGCGGGCGTCGTGAAGTGGCTCGTCTTCCTGGACGCGTTCTCCATGATGTGCAACATCATCGGCCAGTATCTCCTGTCCACGGCCTACATGGAGCAGTGGTATTTCTGGATCGGGGTCAATGTCTCGACCATCCTGATGTGGGTCCTGACCCTGCGCCAGGACCCGGATTCGGCCTTCGCGCACATCTATATCGTCAAGTACAGTTTCTACCTGCTGAACTCCCTGAACGGCCTCCGGATTTGGTATAACCTGAGCCGCGGAGAAACGGCATGATGTTTGATTTGGGAGGGATTACTTTCTTTTTTCGGAAATTTTTGCTTACTTTGCAGCATAAATGCGAAAACGGTAATAAAACTATAAACTAAAATCTGACTGTTATGACAAACGAAGAAATCGTAAAGCAGGTCAAGGACATCATCGTCGACAAGCTCGGCGTTGAGGAATCCGAGGTCACCGAGACCGCCAGCTTCACCAACGACCTGGGTGCCGATTCCCTCGACACGGTCGAACTCCTGATGGAATTCGAGAAGGTCTTTGGCATCAAGATTCCCGATGAGGAAACCAGCGGTATCGCCACGGTTGGCGACGCCATCGCAAAAGTGACCGAGAAGCTCGCCTAATACGGCTCCGGTTCAAAAACAGAAAATCCGACTCGAAAGAGCCGGATTTTTTAGTGTCTGAAGGTGAGGATCAACCTTTCGGGACGGAGAAGGTCACGCGGAAGGTCGGAACCCGCTTGGCGTCCGGCAGAAGGATCGGGCAGGCGGCAGGATTCTTTGCCGTAGCGGCAGGACCGTTGAGGATGGCACGATAGAAGCGGTCCTTGTCCAGTTCCTGCGTGGTGCTGTAGGTGGTCTGGTTCATGGAGCCGAGTATGTTGGCCATCATCATCATGTTGTAGTAATTGGAGTAGCCGCCGTAGCCGCCGTAACCGCCGTAACCGTAGCCGTAGCCACCGTATCCATAGCCGCCGTAACCGCCGTAACCACCGCCGTACAGGTTGTTGTAGTACATCGCGTACATCATCTGCTGGTAGTAGGCCTCCTGTTCGGCGTTGCCGTTGGCGTTGGCCACGGTTTCGCTATGGACGGTCAGGAACCAGATGTCGGCATCGTCCTTGGTGTCCAGGTCCTTGCGCTGGAGCAGCTGCTGCATGTGGTAGGTGATGTCGGGGGTGTAGGCCAGGTTCGCGCGGTCCAGGTCGCCCTGGTTCTCCGAGGTGGCGCTGGCATCGGTCAGGCCGGCGTAGGAGATGGTGCCGCTGGAATTGGTCTTCCGGATGGTCGGGCTGATGATGGACGGGAACAGGTCCACCAGGGTCTCGTCCTCCGGCATTTCGAACGGGAGGATGATGCTGGCCTTGTTGATGACGGTCTTGGCGGGGTCGCCGCCGCGCTCCGAGATGGCCTGCACGACCATCTCCCGCAGCGGGGCCGCCGGGATGACGGGTTTCAAACCACCGCCGCCCTCGATGCGGATGTCGTCCACGGCCACTCCTTCAGGAGCCTCGTGACCGGTCCGGTTGAAGGCGTACTGGTAGAACTTCTGGTTGTTCTCCATGTATTCGGCCTCGTTGTAGAAAGCCGGTTCGCCGGGAACGAACAGGAAGGTGGTGTCCTTGCGGACGCCGTCGTAGATAGCGCTCACCGTCAGCCTGGCGGAGTTGTTGTTCCGGACGTAATAGTTGTTGCTGACCGAGAGGATGGAAAGTTCGAACAGGTTGATGCGGCCGCCGATCCCTTCCGGAATGTCGGTCTCGATGTAGATGCCCGGGACTTCCTTTACATATTCGGCGTACTTGTTGATGGTGGAGCCTTCGGTACGGTCCACGAGGACGGGGCCGAGGCGTTTCAGGACGTCGATGTATTTCTGGCCGTAGGCGGCGTTGAGTTCGAAGCTCAGGGAATCCTGCCCGTCATAGACGGGAACGCCGCGGGAGACAATCTCGGTACCGTGCGGGATGACCTGGTTCGTGCCGCTCTTTTTGGTACTGAGCGTGTCGGTCAGGGAATAGACGAACAGGTTCTGCATGATGTGTTCCTGTCCGGGGGTGGCGACGGAGATGGTGTCGGCCGCGAACTGGACCGTGAACTTCACGAACCGGGGGTCGGTGCCGATGTCCAGCGTATCGACGGCCGGAATCAGGGAGAAGGCCGTGGCACGGGTGGTCAGGCCGAAGGTTTCGTCCCGGATGGCGCCGATGGCGAGACGGGTGTCGGAGAAACCCGACAGGTCGTCGGCCCGGCGGAGGCGGATGTCCTCGATCGGGAATTCGACGGTATAGGTGTCGTACAGGAGGCTTTTGTCGATGAGGTCCTTTCCGATTTCGGAACTGGTCTTCACGCAGGCGGCCAGCGCGAAGGGGAGGGCGAGGAGAAGAAGTGCTTTCCTACAAGCGGATTTCATTGCAATAAACTGTCGTAAAAGGCGTTGTACTGGTCCATGTAGCTGCCGTCGGCGAGGGATGCCGCGTCGAAGGGGAGGATGGGCTTGCCCAACGTCCCGATGTACGCCTGAAGGGCCGGGTCCACGCCCGCCGATCCCAGGATGATGCCGTCGGAATACTGCGCGGCAAGTTGAGCAAGTTCCATGCCACCCGCCTTCTCGGGCAGGGGGACGTCCTTGGGCTTGATGCCGCCGAACAGGATGGTCTGGGCGAGGCCGTCGGCGAAGGTTTCCGCAGGTGTATCGTCATACAGGGACAGTACGACCTTGGCGCCGGAGAAGACGGGGTCGTCCTTGTAAGCTTTCTTCAGGTAGAGGGGCAGGACATGGGAGATCCAGCCATGGCAATGGATGATGTCCGGGGCCCAGCGGAGCTTCTTCACGGTCTCCAGGACGCCGCGGGCATAGAAGATGGCCCGCTCGCCGTTGTCGGCGAAGAAGCGGCCCTCGTCGTCGCGGAAAATCTGTTTCCGGCGGAAGTAGTCCTCGTTGTCGATGAAGTAAACCTGGATGCGGGCGGAGGAGATGGAGGCCACCTTGATGACCAGGGGACGGTCCACGTCGCTGATGATGATGTTCATCCCCGACAGGCGGATGACTTCGTGCAACTGGTTCTTGCGCTCGTTGATGCAGCCGTACTTGGGCATGAAGGCGCGGATTTCCTTCTTGCGCTCCTGGATGCCCTGCGGAAGCTGCCGGCAGAGGGTGCCGACGGGGCTCTCCGGAAGGTAGGGAACCATCTCGGAGTTGACGAAAAGGACTTTCTTGACGGAATCAGCCATGACTTATTATTTTAACATACAAAGTTAAGAATTTTTTTTGAGATTCGTTGCGATTGACTAACTTTGGGCGAAATTAGGGGTGCTATGCAGAACGCGAACAACAGACTCATCCGCCGCCGGCTTTTCGGAGCCTGGGTGTCCACGGTGATCAGCATCAGCCTGGTGCTGCTCCTCGTGGGAGTCGCGTCCATCCTGCTGCTCAACGCCCGCAGCGTGTCGGATTACTTCAAGGAGAACCTGCAGGTTTCGGTCCTGATGAAGCAGGATGTGTCGGAAGAACAGGCGCTCGCGTACCAGTCTTCCCTTTCCGGCATCCCGGGCGTGAAGGCCACGACGTTCATCTCCCGGGAGCAGGGCATCGAGGAAATGGCCAAGATGCTGGGCCGGGATTTCCTGGACGTCTTTTCGACGGCTCCGGTCCCGGTTTCCATCGACGTGAACCTCGAGGCAGCCTATGTGTCCACGGACAGCCTGGAGGTGGTCAAGGAAGCCTTGTCGGCTTCGCCGCTCGTCGAAGAAGTCGTGTATCAGACGTCTCTCGTGGAGGCCTTGAATGCGAATCTGGAAAAGATCGGACTGGTGCTGGGCGTGCTCATCGTCCTGCTGCTGTTCATCTCCTTCGTGCTCATCGGCAACATGGTGCGGCTGAACGTGTTTTCGCGCCGCTTCACCATCCACACGATGCAGCTGGTCGGTGCTACGCGCGGTTTCATCCGCGCCCCGTTCATCGGGCAGTCGGCCCTACAGGGGCTCTTCGCGGCCCTGGTGGCCATCGCGCTGCTGGTGGGCGGCCTGTTCATCCTGCGGAAGGAATTCGTACAGCTGTTCGAGATCTTCCGCCTGGACACCCTTCTGATCACGATGGGCATCGTCGTGGTGAGCGGCGTGCTGATCTGCATGGCCAGCACCTGGATCGTGGTCGGCCGGCTGGTCCGGTTCGACCGGGACCAGCTCTATGCAATTTAGACTTATGGGAAAGAAAGATATCAAGGCATCCCCGGCGGCCGGGGGAAAGAACGAGAGCAAGATGGCCGTGACGGCCGGCGGACTCAAGCTGATGATCGCCGGCCTGCTTGTGATGGCGGCGGGGTTCATCCTCCTCGCCGGCGGCGGGTCCGACGACCCGCAGGTGTTCAACTATGCGATGTTCAACTTCCGGCGGCTGGTGGCCGCTCCGATTGTCATCGTCGCGGGAATCGTCGTGGTGGTGGTCGCCATCATGCGCCGTCCCCGGCAAAAGAAGGAGGAATAGGCTATGGATTGGTGGCAGGCGATTCTCCTGGGCATCGTCCAGGGTTTGACGGAGTTTCTCCCGGTATCCAGCTCCGGGCACCTGATGATTTTCAAGGAACTGCTCGGCGTGGATGCGGAGGGTTTCCTCGATTTCACCGTTTCGGTCCATTTCGCCACGGTCCTCGCGACCCTCGTGGTGTTCTGGGGGGCCATCTGGCAGCTGCTGAAGGGCTTTTTCAAGTTCAAATACAACGACGAGACGGACTACGTCTGCAAGATTCTCGTCTCGCTCATCCCCGTGATGATCGTCGGCTTCTTCTTCAAGGACCAGGTCGACGCCCTGTTCAGCGGCTCGCTGAAGCAGGTCGCCGTGGGCCTGTGCATCACGGCCGCCCTCCTGCTGATTTCTGACCAGGTAGGCCGCCGGATCAGGGCGCCGAAGGCGAAGGACACCCGCAACGGCATCTCCTACGGCCAGGCCGCCATCGTGGGCGTGGCCCAGGCGTTCGCCGTGATTCCGGGCGTGTCCCGGAGCGGCAGCACCATCGCCACCGGACTCCTTTCCGGCGTCAAGCGGGAAGTGATGGCGCAGTTCTCCTTCCTGATGGTCCTGATCCCCATCATCGGCGAACAGAGCCTGGACCTGCTGAAGGTCGCCACGGGCCATGAAGCCTTCGGCGGCGGTGTAGGACCGCTCGCCCTGATGCTCGGCTTCATCGCCGCCTTCCTGTCCGGCCTCTTCGCCTGCAAAGTGATGATTGCCATCGTCCGCAAGGCCAAGCTCTCCTGGTTCGCCGCCTACTGCCTCCTCGTCGCGGTCCTGATCTTCGTGCTGGCGTAGCTCCCGGCCATTTCGAGTGCCCCCCTTGTCATTTCGAGCTTGTCGAGAAATCTGTCATACTTCGTCTCCGACGTCCACCTCGGCCTCCGGGTCTCCGACCCGGCGGGCCGCGAGGCGCGCTTCGTCTCCTTCCTGAAAGGCATCCCCGCCGCGGAGACGGAGGCGCTCTACCTGCTCGGCGACATCTGGGATTTCTGGTATGAATACCGGGACGTGGTCCCGAAGGGGTACGTGCGTGTGTTCGGCGCCCTGGCGGACCTGATGGACGCCGGCGTGAAGGTGTACTTCTTCAGCGGGAATCACGATATATGGACCTACCGTTACTTTGAGGAACTGGGAATGAAGCGCCTGGAACAGCCTTTCGTGACGGAAATCGGCGGTAGAACCTTCTGCCTTGGTCACGGCGACGGCCTCGGCCCCGTCGACCGCGGCTACAAGATCCTGCAGGGCATCTTTCACAACCGCTTCCTTCAGGCGTGCTTCAGTGCCCTCCACCCTTGGTTCGCCTTCCGGCTCGGCAACGGCTGGTCCCGGAAATCCCGCCTGGGCAAGAGCATCGGCTATGCCTTTAAGGGTGAGGAGGAACCGCTGTACAAGTTCTGCGTCTCCTTCAACGATGAGCGTGCTTCCCGGAGCCTCCCGCCCGTTGACATCTTCCTCTTCGGCCACTACCACTGCTCCGTGGACCTTCCCGTCGGCCCCTCCCGCCTCCTCCTGCTCCAAGATTGGATCAGCGTCTCCAACTGGATGCTCTTCGACGCCGCAACAGGAGAAATCACAAGGGTTTCCCAATAGCAGATATTCAAGGCCTTTCCGTCATTCCGGTCTTGACTCGGAATCTCCCTTTCCCGTTTCCATGCCCGTAGGTCCATTCGCCGTACCTTTAGGCGCGAAAACCCCGCTTTTTCGCTCCCATCGGTCCCTGGTATGGACCTACAGGCACGCTCGGTCTTGACCTGGGCCAAGATTCGGAGGTCTATGCGCCCACCCAATGGGCGGTTGCCAAAGGTTGTTGGATCTCGAAGTGCTCCCCTTTGTTTCGAGTCTGCGTTGGCCAACCATTATTTGATTCGGACCGGTTTTCGCCAGACAGCCGCACGTGAAGGGATGTTCTATGCGCGTCATCAATGGTTGCGGTGCGCCAGGGGCCGATTTCGGCCTATGGCGCACGGGAGGTGGTTACTGCCATTCTACAGAGAGTACGGATGTGCGGCAGTTTGGCGAGGCAGTCGGAGAACAACTCGTAATTTCGCGGGCCGCCTTTTCGCTTTTCGTCATTCCACCCTCGTCCCGGCTTTCGTTCTTCCTGGTGTCCTTTCCGTCATTCCCGGCTTGACCGGGAATCTCCCGAACCCCCGGTTGCAAAAACGGTCTCCTGTGCGCTGTATCGCAACATATGCCCCCTCGTGTGAAATGGGGTATGGTGCATTTGAGTGCGTACAAAGGCGATTTTACTACCGGGACATCGGGTCACATGAGAAAAGCAAGGAAGATTCAGCGGACCGGGAAGGTCCTGTGGGTGGCGGAAAGAAGGTCTTGCGGGCGGCGGAGGGGCGCCGGCTCCATGCGGGTTTCGGCGGGCTCGCACGGTGTCGGGAAGGCGCTTGACGGCGAACTCGCTCAGTTAGGCCGCGGCCTAACTAGCGCTCAAACAGACGCCGTCATCCCTGTCGGGCACGCGCCTTCCCTCGCGGCTCGCGTTCGCCGAAACCCGAATTCCGCCGTCACCCCTCCGCCACCCGATGTAACCTTGTCAAGTCATCCCTTTTTTCACCCCTCCGCCGCCCGGTGCAACCGTCTCACTTTAAAAGCAAGCGTACGCACAACTTCGCCGCAGGGCCCATCTTGGTGCTTTTTGATACGACCATCCGTTTCAAATTCAGGCGCACACTCAACCTTTCTGTAGGGCCTCCATGGCACATTCGTGTGCTTTTCCCTGTTTTTAAAAGGGGGCAAAAGCACATGGGGATGGTTTAGGTGCAATGACGGGCATATTCATGTGCGCCTGAATTTGAGATGTGCGCCCGGATTTGAGAAACGAATTCCTGCCTTGGCGGCTACCGGGCGCTGGTGGGCAAGGTCTGAGGCATAATTGGGCAAGGTCTGTTTTGGAGCGACAGACCTTGCCCGCTGAAAGGCTGTTCTACATCGTTGGAAGTCATTTTGGGCGGGCAAAGTCTGCGCGCTCAAAACAAGACTTGCACGAAAACGCCGCAGACATTGCCGAGTTATGCTCTTCATCCGCATGCTTTCCAGAGGCGCTCCGGGGCTGCGGCGGGGTGGAATCAAGATAAGTCTGTTTCGGTTTGGCGAAATTTTTGCAAAGCAGTATCTTTGCGCCTTGAAACTTGAAACGTGAAGCGTCTTGTGGTCATATCGCTTTTGCTCGCGACGGTCTTCCCCGCCGCGGGGCAGCATGTGCAGGAGGCGATGCGGAAGGCGCGGGCGCGCGAGGAGGC
>JAEEGK010019892.1_pt1 | contig 14343 bp, 7 predicted proteins | sample 8958771 | NCBI WGS metagenome assembly JAEEGK01 (sample SAMN16246547, study PRJNA631951) | gut metagenome | biome: gut microbiome; feature: rumen; material: SC-attached | host: Bos | place: Iran: Karaj | collected 2018-10
CCCAATCCCCAATCCCCAATCCCCAATCCCCAATCCCCAAAAGATATAAAAAAATATTTGATGATAGAATTAGAAATTTATTATTTTATAGATAATTATTAATTTATAAATTTAAATATTTTTTTTAAATCAATGAAAGCTAGAAAAACATTTATCAACCAATTTGTGAATACAGATATATTTAATTTAGAACCAAAAAAAATTGTAACCTCTCATTCACAAAAAAAAATAAATAAAACAATAGAAAATACTTATAATGATATTTTTAGCAATAAAATACAAAACAACGTAAGAAAATCCCAGAAAAAGATATACGTTAATAAATCCCAAAGTGATATATTTAATATGGGTCCAGAAATGAAGAAAAAATATAATTCAATAAAAAAATATCGTTCAAATAAAAATAATATAAATATATTTTCAGAAAATTCAAAAGATTATATGGTAAAAAAACCAAAGATAAAAGAATATAATCCAGATAAATATTTTTCAATTGATACTGCAAGTGAAAGATTTTATAAAGAATATTATGATTCTAACAGTAGAAATAAACATAAAAGAATAAAAGGTTTATTCCAAACTGAAATAACTTTAAAAAATAATGAAAAAAAAACAAAAGAAAATCCTAATCCAAATAAAAAAAATATTACATGGACAAATGAAAATAGTTTAAATATTAAAATGAATACTATTAATTCAAGTCCAAAACAAAAAAAAATTCAACAATTATATTCAAATATTTTTTATAATAAAGAAAAAGATAAGCAAATAGAAACAGAGAAAAATCAAAATGAATCCCAAAAAAAATTAATTAAACCAAAAAAAAATTTATTAAATGAAAGAAAGAAAAAAAGCTTAGAAAAAAACAATAAAAAAAATAATTCTAAAAATATCAATAACAACAAAGAAAATTTAATTAATAAAATAAATTCAAATTGGTATGGTGTTGGATTAGATTGGAAAAAACCTGAAACTGCACTTTTATTTACAAAATATAATGATTCAGAAAATGAAAAAAAAACAGCATTTGAAAGGAAACAAGAAGAAATAAAAGGAACAAATAATATAAACAACCAATCAGCAAAAAATTTTTCAGGTCCTAAAAATAAATATGATAAAAAATACAATAATAATAATAATTATGATTCAAAACAAAATATAAAAAAATCAATAGAAAAAAATCTGAAAGATATAAGTGAATCAAAAAAAAGAAAATATATAGATAATGCAACAACGTCTAATTTATTTAGAAAAGATTTCTTTGAAAATAATATAAAATTAAAAAATAAAAAAGATAATAAAGAATATGAATATATTTTAACAAATACAAATAAAGATAAATATCATAGGAATCAAATAGATGAATTATCAATAAGAAGATTATTTTCTCAAGAAGGAATTCATACTTATGATATTAATACTAAAGGAGATCAATTAATTGGAGTTGGTAATAATTCTTATATATCTTTTAAAATTAGAGAAAATGATGATGAAAATTTTGAAAAGAAAATGAAAAACATTAAAGAAAGATTACTAAATGAAAATAATGTTGAAATTAGTCCTGCTAAAAAAATTTGTGTTAATAGAAAAAATTATGATAAAAAGAATTTACAAAAAAGTAATTCTAATAGTTTTTATAATGTTGGTAAGGCTCATAAAAAAAGTTTTTCCAATGAAAGATTTTCTGATAAATTTTTACCAATAGATACTAAATATAAAAATAATATAATTAAATGTAAATATTAGATTATTTTTTAATATTTTACCAAATGAAAAATATTTATTTATTTAAATTAAAAAATGAACAATTATAGTTTTGGAAAGAAAGTTAAAGATAATTCTATAATAATTCAAAAACTCACAAACGAATTATCTTTAATAAAAGACAAATTATTACTGAGTCAAACACAATTAAATACATTAACAATAAAATATCAAAATGCAATTAATAAAAATCAAAAATTAAAAGAGCAAAATCTTGAATTATCAAAAAAATTACAAAATATAAATGAAAATGAAGAAATTTATGAAATAATGAATAATTTAAGAAAACAAGTAACAAAATTAAGTCAAAAATTATCATTATCTGAAGAAAAGCAAAAACAAATCTCAAACGAAAAAGAAATTTTAATTAATGAAAATAACAAATTAAAAGATGAAATTTTTAAATTAAAAAAAGAAATTGAAATAATAAAAAAAAATAATAATTCAAATCAAATTAACGATTATCATACTATTGGAAATAATCAAGAAATAAAAAAGCATTATTCTCAAAAAAGCGAAGATATTGATCAAAAAATATTAGAAAGACAAAAAACAAAATCAAAAGAAGTGATTGATAATTTACCAAGAAAACATTCTAATATAGATATAATATTATCAGATAAAAATTTAACGTCTCAAAATATTGATAAAACAATAAATGAATTAAAAGAACAATTAAAATTAACTAAACAAATTAAAGAACAAAAAAATTCTTTATTGTTTAGTTATAATAGTCAAATTAATGAAATACTTTTTTCTCAAAGAAATTTATCAGAAAACAAAAAAGAAAATAATATTACTGAAAAAAAAAATAAAAAAGAAAAATACCAAAATTTAATAATTTTAAAGGATGAAGATAAAAATTTATTTAGAAATACAAAAAAAATAATTCAAACAGATGAAAAAATAAATATGTCAGAAAGAGCAAATTCATTTAATTTATATTCTAAAAAACATATTCCAAATAAAATTATAAATTTAAAAAAAGAAAAAGTTATTTTTGGTAATAGATTAAAAAATAATAATAACTCAGAAATAAATCTTTTTTTTAAAGATTTTTCAAATGAAGAATCATCAAAAAAAAATAATACAATTATCGAAAAAAAAGTGTCTTTAGAATCACTGAAAAAAAATTTAATTAAGGAAAAGTTAAATGAAAAAAAATATTTTACTTCAGGAAATTCAATTGAAAATTATCAAGTTAAAAAAGAGAAAATAAAAGAAGAACATAAAAATATTTCAATAAGTAATAATAATGAAATAAATATAGGATTATATAGATTAGAACAAAAAACAAGAAGATTAATTTTTTTTAATATAATAACTAAAAAATTTGAATTTAAAAAATTTATAAATGAAGATAATTTTTCTTTTTTAAAAGAAATATCTGTTAAAGAAATTTTAATTTATTCAAACAATTCTGGAATTTATATTTTAACATCAAATCCTTCTGATGAACAAAATGAATTATATTGTTTAAACTTATTGAATCAATCATTTGAAAAATTTCCAAACCCAAATTCTTATCATAAAAAAACTACTTTAATATCATTTAATTTAAATAATAATAATAATAATATTATTTGTTTTTCAGGTTCAAATACAACAAGTGTTGAAATATTTAATATTTTAAACAAAAATTGGAGTTATTTGCCTTATTTAGATAATCCTCATTCTGATTCTTCTTTATTAATTATTGATAATTATAAACTTTTTTGTTTTTTTGGTTATGATTATGTTAATAATTCTTTTAAAAAAGATATTTTATGGATTGATTTAACTGATCCTAAAATTTGGAATAAAATTAACATTAATTTAGAAATAAAAAGCCATTTTGTTTTTATTCCTACTAATTCAAATGAAAAAAATGTTTTTTATATTTTAGGAGGTGTTTTTCCAGATAATAATCCTAATTCTGATATGATTCAACTCATTTGTTCTGGGAACAATTATCAGATTTATAGTAATTATAATACTGAAACAAATTATAATGAAATGTTTCTATTTAATTATACATTTATTAATTATTATGATTTTGAAAATAAAATTTTATATAAATGTGGATATGATCAAAAAGGTAATGTTCATATAATTGATACAACTAACGTCAAACACCATATTTTTGAATATAATGAAAATATATAAAATTATATAATTATTTAATTTATAATTTTTTAAAAATACAATTTTTTATATAATATTAAACAAATATAGTAAATTAATTAACAAAATTTTAAATAAAACTATAATTAAAAATTAAATGATCAAACAACCAATTGAGCTTCCAACATTACAACAAACAGATTGATTTTTATTATGAAGATCAATAGTTAAATCATTAGTATCTATGGTTTTTTCAGAAAATGATTTTTTTATTTCAAAATCTTCATAATAATTACATAAATCATTTAATTTATAAAATTTATCTTTTAGTTCATTATAAATAGGTTTATTTATTTTTTCAGCAAAAATAACAAAATTCTGAAAAAAAAATACCATTCCATTAACAATTTTTGCATATAGTTTTCCAACATTAATATCACCTTTTTGAATAATCATTTGTAATTTTTCACAATTTTCATTAATATCTTTAGATAAAATTAACCTAAATAATCCTTTAAATTTATGTGCATAAAATCTTACTTGAATAAAATCTCTCGTTAAATAACTTTTTCTAAACATTATAAAGTCTGTAATAAAGGTTGTTTGAATAAAACTTTCAAAATTTTTTTCTGAAAAATTATCAAAGTCAAAACCATAATTGTCAATTGCTTCATTAAAATCATATAAATCTCCATTTTTTAAAAGTTCAGGTTCAACGCCTTCAACCATTAAAAAGAGAATTTATTATTTCAAAAAAAATAAAAAAAAAATATTTAAAAATATAATATTTATTTAAAAAGAATAAAATTAAGAAAAAATCATACGTTATATTCCTTAAGAAAAAAAAAATATACAATTTAAAATCAATTTTCAAACAAAAAAATCAAATCACCAAATTATAAAAAACTATCCTCATAATATATATAAAGAATACTAATATTATAAATAAAAAAAAAATAACATAAGAACTAACTGCTTATTCTTCATTTTTATAAATTTCCTATAAATATTTTTTTTATTTATCATAAATAAACTATCCATTGATTTCCATTTTTTGAAACTTCTTTATAATGACTTCCTCTTTGTCTTTTATTTAAAATTTTTTTCTTTTTTTTTTGAATATTTTATTTAATTTATTTAATTGTTCTTATTTCATTAACTATATATTTTGAAGAAATTGATTTATTGATGAAAAATCTACTTAACAGCAATCAACCTTTTTATTTTTCATTGTTCTAATTATTTTTTCATGATGTGGAAATTGAGAAATACTATTTTTATTTAGAGATTTGGGATAAATATTTTTTAATCAGTATAATAATTATAAATATCTGAATCAATTAAAAATATTGTTGTTCCACCCTTTTTTTCCTAAAAAATTTATTTGTATTTGTAAAAAACAAAGATTCTGATATATAAATAAATAATTCATATGTTTTCTGATTATTGATAATGTAATCAGAATTTATTTTCATAATTTTTACAATAAAGGCAGGAAATTGTATGACTTTTTATTTATATATTTCACTTTGATAAGGTTAAAAAATTTGAGCATTTTGAGAATTAAATAATGTAAAATAATATCCTTATATATTATAATATTAAAAAATGAGAAAATTTAAAAAAAATTAAATAAAAAATTAAAGAATAAATATTGATTAAATATTAATAATAAATATATAAAAAATATGACTTCAAATAATTTTGAAGATGCTCCATTACAAATTATAACTGTAAATGAAGATGGGATATTAGAGATAACAATAGAAGGAATAAATTTTTTTAATAAATTAAATAATCAAAAATTAAGTATATTATCAATAAATGGAACTCCAGAAAGTGGAAAATCATTTTTAGCAAATTCACTTATTGGGAAAATGAATGGATTTAAATGTGAAAAAACAAATGGACTTTGGGTTTGGGGAAAACCAATTAATTTAGAAAATGGAAATAAACTTTTAATTTTTGATTCTCAAGGTTTAAATAAAAATGATAGAGATTCAATTAGTCATAAAATTTATGTTTTAAATATTTTAATATCAAATTATATTATTTATAATACAAAAGGAGAAGTTACTGATGATGTTTTAAAAGATTTTATTCTTTTTTCAGATTTATCTAAAGGAATTTTAGTTAAAGAAGCTAATTTTCAAAAAGATAATACCATAGAAAATTTAAGTAATTATTATCCTTATTTAATGTGGACTTTATCTAATTATTCAAATGAAAAAAATGCAGATGATTATTTACAAGAACTTTTATCTAAAAATCCAAATGGTGAAAATATTAAAAAATTATTTTTAAGAAGAAATATGTTTTTTATCCCAACTCCAACAAATGATACAGAAAAATTAAATAATTTACAAAATGAAGAAAAATCAATTTTAACAGATGATTATAATAAATCAATAAATAATTTATTAAATGAAATTAAAAAGAATATTCCATATAAAAAAATAAATGATGTCCAAATTGATGGTGATACTTTATTTGGAATATTACAAAATTATATTGATTCTTTAAATAATGATGAAAAACCTATAATTTCACAAGCAATTGATAATGTCCTTTTATCAAGAGGAAAAAATATTTCTGAAAAATGTTATGAAGATTTTAAAAATGAAATAACAAAAAGATTAGAAAATAAATTTCCAATGAATATAAATGAAATATATAAAATATTTTTTGAATTACAAGATAAAACAATAAAAAGATTTTCAAATGAAGTTCAAAGTCTTTTAAATCCAAAATCAAGTGGAGAATATATTTTAAATATGAATGAAAGAATGCGTTCTGAATTAGAAAATATTTTTGAAACAAATAATGATTATTATAATGAATGGTATGGAATGGAATATAATGAATTAAAAAAAAATTTAAATGAATTTAAATTAAATAGTTTAGAAGAAGCTAAAACATTTTTTATATCTTATTCTAATACTTTTCAAATTTGTTTAAATAAATTTTTAAATATTCCAAATTCTGATTTTTGCAAAAATTTAATTTCTATTTTATTAAATATTTTCCAACAATTAGTAGTTACTAAATTAAAAGAAATTGGAGAATATATTGGAAATTTTTCAGAAAATATTTCAAAAAATAATTCTTCAAATTTAGATGAGTTAAATACTACAATTCAACAATTAAATGAAAAAAATGAAGCTTCTAAAAAATTTTTAGATAATTTAATGAAAGAAAAAGGAGAATTAAATAGAAATTATCTTGAATTAGAAAATAAATATGATAAATTAACAAGAGAAGCAAATTCTAAACAAAAAGAATTTGAAGAAAAAATATTTATTCACACTCAAAAATTTCAACAAATGGAAAATCATTATCAAAATGAAATAAAAGAAAAAGAAAATATGATAAATGAACAAAAAATAAGTATAGAAAAATTAAATAAAGATAATTCAGATTTCATTCAAGAAAATTCAAATAAACTAAATGAATTAAATAGAGAAAACTCTAAATTAAAAGTAGAAATAGAAAAATTAAAAGAAGAAAAAAATCAAAAAGGTGATGGACCAGTTATTAATCAAACTATATTCAAAAATATTCAAAATACTTTTATGGATTTTAAAGAGAGTATTGATAAATTAGAAAAAGAAAGTGAAAATTTATTGAAACAAAAACATATTGAAATGCAAAATAAAGAAATAAAAAATAAATCTAATTCTTGGATTGAAGAAATAAAAGCATTTAGAGAAATTCAAGTTAAAACAATGAGTGATTTATATGAAGAAAATCTTAAGAAATTTAATAATAAAATTAATGAGTTAAAACTTGAATTAACTCAAAAAGATTTTAATTTATCAGAACAAACTCATCTAAAAGAATCTTTTGAAACTAAATATAAAGAAGCAAATAAACAAATTGAAGAATTAAATAATATTTCTAAATCTAAAGATAATCTTATTAATACTCAGAATGACGCAATTAAAATGTATGAAGATAAAATTGGAGAATATAAAAGAACCAAAGAAGATTATGAATTAAGTTTAAATAAATATATTGTTAATTTTAAAATGAAAGAAGATGAACTTGAAACTATTATGAGTGTTATTGAAGGTCTTATTACAAAAAAAAAAGATAAGTTTGAACATAATATGAATCGTTTATCTTCTGAAACTAGTTCTCAAATTAAAAGAATTATGAAAATGCATAATTTTAAATTTAAATGAAAATGTATTTAAATTTAGAAAATTTTTTAAATATTTTTTTAAATATTTAAAACAAAAAATTTTATAAGGAACTAAGGAATCATTTATTAATTTTTTTTATTATTATTTTTTATTTAAATTAAATAAAAAATGAATGTAAAAAAAATTTCATATTTCTCTAAAAATCAAAATAGTTTAAATAGTCAAAAATTTTGTGATCAAAGTGAATATTCCAAAGCATTTGATTCTGAAAAAGACGATAATTTTGATAATAATTTAGATAAGGAAAGTTCAGAAGTGTTAAATAATTTTTTTCAAAAAACAAATTTAAATAATATTTCAATTCAGGCAGAACAAATATCAGTAAAATCAAATCCTAAAAATTTAAATGTTTCTTCATTAAAAGATATAAAAAATGTAAATACAAACATAAATATTTCAATAATTCATCCTTCAATATCAATAATTAATAATAATATTAATTCAATAAGGACAAATCCAGATTTAATTAAAGGTAATTTTGAAGACTATACTTTTAAATTATCTGAAGCAGATAATAGTATAAAAATGTCTACTCCAAAACATGAAAAAGAAAGTAATATAATGTTTAATCATTATTTTGATAATGGTAGTTGTTCAAATTCAAATTTTTATGTGAATAAGAAAAAAAATAACAAAAGTAAAGAAAAAGAAGAAATTAAAAAGTTTTCAAAACATATAAAAAATAATCCAATGATTTTTTTATCGGAAAATTTTGGTATTTTTTCTGGGTTTTCAGCATACACATATAAAAATGGAGAAAAAATAAATGAAGATAAAATGGGAATAAAAGTTAATTGTGAAATAAAAAATAAAAAAATAAATTGCTTTGGAATTTATGATGGTCAAAACGGGAATAAAACATCAATTTATCTTCAAGATAATTTAATAAAAACAATATTAGAAAATGAACAATTTTTAACTAATCCAATAAATACCATTTTAGAAAGTTATGAGAAAATAGAAAAAAATATTTTGTCGAATTTATTTCAAGAAAAGCAAAATGATCCAGATTTAAAAACAAGCGGTTCATCATCATTAAATTTATTAAATATAGAAGATAAAATATATATAGCAAACTTAGGAGATAGTCGTGGAATAATAAGTTCAAACAATTCATTAAAAATTAATTGCTTAAGCTTAGATCATACTCCTTTAAATATTAATGAAAAAGAAAGAATAAAAGAAACAAAAGGAGCTATTTTTTCTATGCAAAATTCAAATGTATCAATTAGAATTTTTCCTGGAGGATTAAGTACAACAAGAATATTTGGAGTCATTGAAAGTAAATTACCTAAATTTGGAGGAAGAGTCAATGTCATTTCTAGTGTTCCTGATATTTTTTCTTTTGATTATAATAATGATATTGATTTCATTATTTTAGGTTCTTCTAATATTTATAAAATGTTTTCTAATAAAGAATTATGTCTAATTGTTTATGAAAGTATGCATGAATGTATTAAAACAAAAAAAAATTACTCATTTTATTTGAAAAAAGTTGTTAGAAATATTATGGAAAAATGTATATTAAAAGGGATTAATGGTAATTTATCTTGTATTTTTTTACCTTTCGAAAAAAATAAAAAATTATTTGAAGAAAAAAAAGAAGCAAATATTCGAAATATAATTATTACTTTATCTTTAAGTAATCAAAATTGTGAAAATATATATGAAAATTTAATTGAACGTAAATTATATATATATAATAATGATAATAATATTAATAATAATCAATATAATATTAATATATTAAATTGTAATGTCAATAAAAGAGAATCTAGTATTCAAGAAAAAAATAAAATCGAAAATAGTTCTTCAAAAAATGCAACTCCAATAAAAGAACAAAATAAAATAAATATAGTTAATAATTTAAATCATCTTCCAGTAAGTTTTACTTTTAAAAAAAAGAGAAAAAAAATATTTTGTTGTGGTTGCTTATAATGTAAAAGAATAAATAATTATAATTAGATTGTAAATGTTTATTTTCATTATATTTAAATATTATTTTCTACTATTAATCTTATCATTTATAAAATAATAGATAATTAAATAATATATGAAATTTTAAAGTATAATTTAAAATAAAATAAAAAAACTTTTATCTTAATCCTTCTTTCTTACATTTATCAACAAATTCTCTAACTTCTTTTAACATATTCCAATCATCTAATAAATGCTTTAACATTTTATCATCACAATTTTCAATTCTAACATTACTTTCTTTAGGATTAAATTCAGAAACTAATTCTTCATAAAATTCAAAGAAATCAAGTTCTACTTTTTCAACATTAAAATCGGTTCTCAAAATTTCTTTTTTAAAAACAGTATTTAATAAATCATTTAATTGAAGACTAATTTTTCCTGCAATAATTTCAATATTATCATCAATTTCTTTTTTAATAAAAGCTTGTTTTAAATATTTAATAATAAATTCTTCTAATTGTTCAATTTTACTCATATCATCATTTACAAATTTAAAAATCATTTTTCCATATTTATATACTGTACTTTCACCTGAACTTCTTATTCTTTCATCTTCATAACTTCCATCTTCTTTATATTTAAATTCATGTTTATAAATTTCTTTTTTATTTAATCTTCTTCTTAAAAAAGTTTTTGATATTTTTTGAACGTAACTTGTTGTTTTAAATTGTTTTTTTAATACTTCTAATAAATCTTTATCTAATTTTTTTCTTCTATTTGCTGATGAACCTATTTTTTTGTCTTTTGATAATGATAATCTTTTCTTTATTTTTTTATTTTTATTGTTATTAGTTGTATTATTTGAAGATTGATTTCTTTTAGTCTTTTTCTTTTTCATTTTGAAATTTTCTTTGTCTAATTTTTCAATATCATCCATATCACTTTTATTAAAAACTTCATCATCTTTAATAATTGAATCAAAATCTTTTATTAATTTATTATATTCATTTGATTTAAATAAATTAATAAATAATCCAATTCTATTTGAAATATCTTCATATAATTTAATTAAATGTTCATGGTCTATTGCATATTTTTGATTTAATTGAATATCAGTTATATTCATTGTATCAGTTTTATCATCTTCAGTAAGTTTAATTTCATTAAGAGCATTTTTTGCTTTTTCCTTAATATCTTTGTAATTTTGACTAAAATTATTTAATTTGTATTTCATTTTTTTTTCAATTTTTAAAACAGGGATTATAATAGATTTAGCTGCATTTTCAAGTGAAGAAATAAGTTCTTGAATCTTATCCAAAGTTATGTCTGAATTTATTGAAACATTTTTTATTGAGGATGCAATGTATGATGATGATACTAAATTAGATAGTTTTTCCATCTTTATATAATGAAAAAATTATAAACCGCCAAAGTATTTATTTCACAGCCGATTTTTTTAAATATTAATTAAATTATATAATAATATATTATTTTATTATATATTTCCTTATTCATTTTAGTAGTCATTAAGTGATTTTCTTTGAAGAATATTGTAATAAAATCAATGCAAACGAGAAATAAAGTATCATCTTTTTATAAATTTAACATCAAAAAATGTAAATCAATTAAAAATTAAATAAAAAGAAATTAAAATGATAGATAATTTTATTAATATTTATAATTAATACTTTAAAAGTTTCAACGACAAAGATTGAATTATATTTCCTCTTTCATAAATCATATTAATGAATCTAAAATTTATATAAAAAATAATATAAAATTAAAAAGGGTTATAATCTTAAAATTTATCTTTATTTATTACATTCCAATATAATACTATTATCCATCAAAAGTAAAAAAATCCCTTCTTTATTATAATTGTTCGTTAAAATAATTATGTTTTTTTGAAGATATAATAAATTTTACATTTAATTTCATAATGTAACTATAGTTCCTGTGGATTATAATTATTGAATGCTCTATTTTAACTTATTCATATTTTATTAAAATTAAATGAGGACAAGAAAAGAAAAATGATAATTTGAAATTCTAATTCCTTCTCTCTCTTTTGTTGCTAAATTTCGATGTTTTTACTTGAATTCCCAAATGAAAAATCTAAATTAGAACAAATAATTATATGATTTTATAAAATTATAGTTGTAATAATTGTGCTACTCAAAATATTAACTATAATAATAACAAATCATAAAAAATATTTTGTAGATTACTTTAAAAATAATTCATCAAAAAAAGAAACTCATTCAAACAATAAGTGATGTAAAATCACGAACAAAAAAAATCAAAAAATAATAAAAACACTCAAATTCTTGGTGAGGCTTAAATGTTACACTCAAAAAAGTAAAAATTAATGTGAAAATAAAACAAATATTGTTTTTTAAAATTCAAACAAAATTGAAAAATGCTTAATTAAATTTTAATTTAATAAAATTCAAAATCAAAAAAAAATAAAAAAAAATGCGAATTTTAGTGACACAACAAGGAGAACAAGTAATTGAACAATTAGAAAGAATGAATTCAACTTCTCAAAAACAATTTAATAAATTACCAGAAAAGAGAAGAAATAATTCATATTCAAATTTTAATAGGAATATGAATACTATTAATTTAAAATCAAGAAATTTCCCAAAAAACTCATTAAATTCAATATATTCATTTAAAGAAGGAAATTCAAAAAATCCAAATTCAATTTATTTTTTAACTAATAATTTTAATCCTCCTTTGATGCATACTAAAAGACATCAATTATCAATGAAAAAAATGTATTTTCCAAAATTTTTTGTTGAAAAATATGAAAGTCCATCAAAATCAACAGTTAGTATTATTCGCCAAACTTCAAATATTCTTCCAAATTTAACTTCAAATTCCAAAGAAGAAGAAGAAAAAGTTAGTTCTAGATTATTTTCTTTTAGAGATATTTTAAATAAGAAAACAATTTATAATATTAAATCAAATATTATTAAAAATAATATTGAAAAAGAAAAACATACACAAATTAATTCTTCTAATTTTAGAACAATTTATCAATTAAGAACTCCAATTGATAAATTTAATGAAATTATTGATCAACCTATTCTTAATACAGGAAATTTCGGTTTAATTAAATATTTTAATGAAAAAAAATATTCTTCTCCAATAAGTATTCAAGCAATTGTCAATTCAAAACCTTTAAGAATAAATAAAATAAATAAAATTTGTGAAAGTATTTATAGAGATGAAGAGAAGCAACAATCATTAAAAGAATATATTCAAAGTAAAATAAAGAATAAATCTAATTATGAAAAACTCAGTTTCAATAAAAATATAAAAAAAGTAAAAATCAATGTTGAAAAAATTTATGAAAAATTAGAGAAATATTCTAAAAAAATAGATAATAAACAAAGATATAAAGAACAATTTAAAGAATTAAATCTTAAATATTGGAATAAATATGATTTTGATAAATTAAACAAAAAAAATACAAAAACATCTCCATCAAAATATTTAAATTCTCCTCAAGAAGAAGAATCATCAATTCACTCATCAAATCAAATATAATAAAAATATTAAAATATATAATAAATATTTTATAAATATTTTAAAAAAATCAAAAAAAAAACATCTAAAAATAAAACTTAAAAAAAAATTATCAAAAATAAAAATGGACATATATTTCAACGACAGAAAACAAAAAGAAAACCAAAACCAAGATAATAATGAAGTAGAGAGTGATGAAGATCAAGAATTAAATCCAAACGAAAGAAAAAAAGATAAATTAGAAAAGGAAAATTTAGCAGAAGGACATGAAAATGAAATGAATGAAAAATTAGATGAAAGAGATAATAAATATACAGTATATAAAAATTCAATAGAATTTGATATGAGTGCTCATAAAAGAGAAGTAAGAATGAAAAAACAAGATAAAATTGAAATGGAAAAAATAAGAAGATGGCAAGTTAAAATATCTAATATATATATAACTCCTTTATTAAAAATGATTGATCCTTTTCTTCAATTTACAATAGGAGGAAACTTCTCAGTTGCTGTTTATAAAAATAAAAAAGGAGAAACTTATAAAATTCCTAGTGGAAAAAGAGGTTATTCTGATAAAACTGAAGTTTTAGAAAATGTTAATATACAACAAGATGATGGTCAAGGAGGTAAAACTCCATTTTCAAAAACTATTGATATTGAAATGAGAATGTCATATAGTCAAATTAATAAACAAAAATTAATGATTGAATTATGGGAACATAATAATATTTGGATGAATGAAATACACTCTTATATTACTATCCCTTTAATTGATATTGTTAATGGTAATTGTAATCAAAGTGTTTATATGTTGAAAAAA
>JAEEGK010019897.1_pt1 | contig 14342 bp, 8 predicted proteins | sample 8958771 | NCBI WGS metagenome assembly JAEEGK01 (sample SAMN16246547, study PRJNA631951) | gut metagenome | biome: gut microbiome; feature: rumen; material: SC-attached | host: Bos | place: Iran: Karaj | collected 2018-10
CCTAAAGGAGAAACTATAACTGAGATTATTTCAGTTCCTGATGATGAATATAAAACAAAAACTGAAACAAAAGTTATTAAAGGAAAAGATGGTTCAACTACGAAAGTAATTAAAAAAGTAAAGAGAGTTGTAAAAAAAGGAGGAAAAGTAGTTGAAGAAGAAATAGATGAAGATACTTCAGATTTACCTATTACTAGTACGACTTATAAAACTGATGAAGATGGAAATAAAATAAAAGAAATTGTAAGAACTACTCCTAAAGGAGAAACCATAACAGAGGTTATTTCAGTTCCTGATGAAGAAACAACAATAACTAAAGGAAAAGATGGAACAATAACAAAGACATCAAAATCAACATTTAAAAAAGTAAAGAGAGTTAAAAAAGGAGGAAAAATAATTGAAGAAGAAATAGATGAAGATCCTTCTAGCACCAACATAGAAAGTACAAAATATGAAACAGATGAAAAAGATAAAAAAATGAAAGTAACAGTAAGAAAAACTCCAGAAGGAGAAACAATAACAGAAACAACATTAATTCCAGAAGATGGTTCCCATACAACAACTACAGTAATAAAAGGAGATGATGGATCAATAAGTAAAACAACAAAAACAACAACAACTTCTGTGAAAAAAACAAAAAAAAGTAAAAAAGGAGGAAAAACTGAAGAAGTCAAAGAAGATATAAAAGATGATGATGATGATGAAATAGGAGAATTAAAATCAGGAAAGAAAACAACATTAGTTTCTAAAACAATAAGTTCTCAAAAAGAAAATGATGACGATGATGAAATAGGAGAATTGAAATCAGGAAAGAAAACAACATTAGTTTCTAAAAAAGTAATTGCAGGTTCATCAAATGATGATGAAGGAGAAGTTCAAATAGGTAAAAGAACAGTATTAAAATCAAAGAAAAAAACAATACCATCAGAAACATTAACTCAAACAATTGAAAGTGAAGAAGTTCATTTTGAAGAACCAAAAAAAGATATTTTAAAATCTAAAGTAAAAAAACCAATAACAGCATCAGGTGGAAATGAAGAAGGAAGAAAAAATTATTTTGAAGAACCAAAAGGTGATTTATCTAGTAATTATAGAAGAGGTAAATATGATAAATATTCATCTACTTATAATCAAGTTCAATCCATTAAAATTTTATCTGATGGGTCTCTTCAATTGCCTCATCATTATAGAACTCATCCAAGATTATATGGAAAAGATGCGAGATATTGCAGAGTTTGTAGAAATACTCATGGATTGATTAGAAAATATGGATTGGATATTTGTAGAAGGTGCTTTAGAGAAAGATATGTTTTACTTGGGTTTAAACAAACTAAGTAAAATATCTTTTTGGGTGTTTGTTGAGATTTTTTATTAATTTATTTCATTGAAAAAAAAATTTTTTATTTAAAATTTTTTATAAATTTTTTAAAAGGAATTAACCTAAGCCCCCATAAATTCGATTATTTAAAAATTTAATATTTTCAAAAACAAATGATAGTTTGAAGAAATAATAATAAATGAAATAGAAAATGTTTAAATAAATCCAATATATTTTGTGAAATGCTTTTGTTTTTTAAATTTTTTTTTACGAAAAAATTTTCTCTTACTTCAAATAAAAACAGCAGAATTTTTGTTTTAGGTTTTAAGAATTAATAATTATTAGATTTGAATAATTGAAATATTAATTCAAATAAATAAGAAAATTTTATGGGCTTTTTATTTTTATTTGTTTTTCTTAAAATATATATAAAAACATTATTAATTAATTTTGTGAATTTTTTTATTTCTGTAAAATTAAAATATGATTATTAAACATAGGTAATGATGAGGATATAATATATAAAAAAAATTTAAAGATTTGAATATTAAATTATAAATAATATATAGCTAATTGAATTAAATAATTTTCATTTTAAAATAAAAATAATTAAATCCTATATATAAAAAATTAAAAAACTTATGAAAAAACTATTCTTTCTTCTTAACCTTCTCCCCGAAAACATTAGCTAATTTCATTTGAATATTCTTCTTATATTTCTTAGCTTCTAATTGTTTCTTTTTAATACTTTCTTCCTTTATTTTCTCAAATTGATCTTTAGTAATTCTCTTCTCTCTATTTCTTCCAACATTACCATAAGTTCTCAATCCTAATTCAAAAAGACAAGTAGAATTCGTATGTTTATCAAATAAATTTTTATAAGGAAAAATATTAGGTTCTTGATATACACTAGAATAAGGTCTTGTAGATAAATGAACACCAACTCCATCAAAACTTTTCCCATTTCTTTTAACTAAAGTTTTCTTATATATTTTCCCATTATCATAATCAATTTTATCAAATTGAGTTTCATAAGGTTTATATAAATATTTTTCTATTTTTTTATATTGATCTTTACTACTTTGTAATATAGGTAATAAAAAAGAAGAAATTTCACTTTCTTTTAATTTATATGGTAAATCTTGCCATATATTTTTATTAATAAAAATATCTTTTACAGGCTTAATATCTCTTAAAGTTGAAGAATAATTAAATTGAGTTTGATTAATTGTTCCAACTCCAGAAGGGCTAAAAGTTAAATGAGATATAGTATAAAAATTATTTGTTGTTGAAAAAGGTCTTTTTTGTTGTTTATTTCTATTTTTATATCTTTCTTGATCATCTTCAAAAAAAGAAGGAGGTTTAAAATTAGTAGTTGTTTTAATTTTTTTTTGATTTTTTTCTTCTTCATTTTTATTCTTTGTTTCATCTTCAACTTTATAATCTCTTAATTTATAAACCCATTTCATTCCTCCTAATCCTATTGATGAATCTTTTGTTATTAAATGAAGAAATTGATTTGTATTTTTTGGAACATGACCATTCAGTTTTTTTGCCATGTTTGATTTAGATTTTCTCTCTATTGTTTCTGTGTCATATGGATTTAATATTTGAATTTCTTTTATTTTTTTTTTTATTTTTGATTCTGTTTTTTTGGAATCTTTTTCATTTTGGGATGTTTGGTTTTCCATTTTTTTAGGTTTAATATTATTTTTTTTTAAAATTGGATTATTCGAAGAAGTTATTTTTTTATTCTTTATTTAATGTTTTTATTTTAAAACAAAATATTGTTTTTTTTTGGGTTTTTAATTAATTTTTTTCAAATTGAAAATATAAAAATTAGAAAATATAATTTCACTCTTTATGTTTATTTAGATATTATTAATTTTCAACATCTTCATAATCTTTTTCTTCTTCTTTTTCTTCTTCTTTTTCCTCTTCTTTTTCCTCTTCTTTTTCCTCTTCTTTTTCCTCTTCTTTTTCTTCTTCATTTTCTTTTTTGTCTTCAGGAGGAAAATTACTATTATAAGTTTCAATAATTTCTTGAGGAATATCAACATCAAAAAAAGATTCATCAACGAAGCTTTTTAAATTCTCAAATTCTTCTTGGCTAAAATCACCATTAATATACTGTTGATATAAATATTTAATATTTTTACTCATTTTCATAACAACTCTAGCATGAATTTCCTCATCATAACCAGGATTATTTTGCATATCTAAAGTTAATAAACTATTATTTTTTCTCATCATTCTAATAAATTTCTTACAATCATCTTTAGAAAAATTATTATTACTTAAATCTATAGATCTAATATATTGATCATAACCTAAAGAATTACTTAAACAATCAGCAGATAATTCACTTAAATTATTACCTTGTAAACTTAAAGATATTAAACCTAAAGTATATTCATTATTAGAAGGTTTTTCATTTCTTAATCCATAAGCCCAAATTATTTGATCTCTTCTTTGAGTTTGTCTTGCAATTGCTCTTGCTATCATATTACCATATTTATCATTAAATTCATTATATCCTAAATCAAGATATTCTAATGATTCATGTGTTAATAAACCTTTTAATAATATTTCATAATTTTCTAATGATATTTTACTATTGTTTATTTGTAATGCTTGTAATGATTTATTTTTTAATATTCCATTTGATAATATTTTTGATATTTCATTTGTAAATTTTATATTTGTTAATGATAATGTTACTATATTTGGAGAAAGAGATAAATTTTTAGATATTGAAGTTGATATTTGAATTAACATTTTTTGGTTTTCATTTTCTATTTGTTTCTTATTTTTTGATTGATTTTCAAAATTATAATTATCTTTTGATTTTTTAGAAGTTGAAGGATCACCTTTTGAAGGATCAAAAGGACCTAATTGAATATGTTTAAAATAATTATATTTTGAAATTATTTTTGAAAAAGCATTTATATCTTTCAAAGATAATGTATTTAAATATATATTTAATTGTTCTGAACGAAGTTGAAATATTATTATATTGTTTGGGCTTGTATATGTTTTAACACAAATTTTTTTATAATCTTCTATTGCTTTTTTGGAATCTATTGGTGGTTCTATTATTTGTTCTAAATTATTTTGATTTTCGTTTAAATCAGTTTGATTTATTTCTTCTTCATTTTGTTCCATATATTCTTCATTTTCATCGTATTCATTTTGATATTCTCCGTCATTATCAATCATATTTTTAATTTAATATTTAAATTAAAAAATAAATTTAAATCAAAATCTAAAAAAAAATTAAAAAATAATATTATATTTACATATATTTAAAATTCAAATTTGTTAAAAGAAATGAATATATTATATAAAATTAATTCTTTGAATTTTTTATTGTTCAATTTATGATTATAAACTCAAATTATGATGTATAATTTATTTTAATAGTTATTTTTGCTCTTGATATTATTATTTATAAATTAGTTTTTAAATAAACAATTTAATTTTTACAATTTATTCTTAATTGATTCTTTTGTTTCAATATTCATTCGTGATTATAAAAAAACTAAACTATTAAATTGAAAGTAAAATATAAATATTCATAAATTAAATTAATTTAAAATAATAATCAAAAAAAAATATTAATCTTTCTTATTTCTCTCATTTAAAAACTCTTCAATTTCTTTAAACAAAAGTAACTGTGGATTAGTTTTCAAAATATCACTTTCCAAAGCAAAAAACCCATGACCATAACCTTTAAATTCATAAGTTTTAACATTTAAATCATCATATTTAGATATTTTATAAATTAACCTTAAAGAATCATCTCTTAAAGGGTCTAAAGTACCTAAATAAAATCTAGTTCTAGGTAATTCTTTAATTAAAATATCGTTAGCTTTAACAGGATTTAAAAAAGGATCTTCTTCAATTAAATAATCATTCCTATAGCATTCATTACAATATTTTAATAATTTATCATGCAATAAAGGATCTTGTAAAGAAATAATCATACTTAGACTCATATTTTTTATACTAGTATCACTACAAGGATATTCAGCTAAAACTAAATCAGGTAATCTTATATTAATATTTTCATATTTATTCATTGCAATTAATAAGAAAGTTAAAGCCAAACATAAATTTCCTCCTGCGGAATCACCACTTAAAATAATGTTATCTATTTTCATATCTAATTGTTTTTCCATATGATTTATTATCCACATATAACCTTGAAAACAATCATTTAATCCTTTTGGATATTTATATTGAGGAGATAAACCATAATTTATACCTATTATAGGTATTTTTAAAGTGTTTGACCATGTTCTTAAATATTTTTCATGGAAAAACGTTGTTGTTGCTATAAAACCTCCTCCATGAATGTGAATTAAAATTGTATTTTTTGTTTCATTTTTTTGATTTGATTGTTGAAAAAAATTAAATAAAGATTTTTTTGGATTTTGTCTTTCTGATTCAAATGTTATTTTTGATGAATGAAATAAACGAGTACTCACATAATTTTCTTTATTTGATTTTTCTATTTGTTCTAAATATAATGGTAAAGTATTATTTTCAATTTTAGTCATTTTAACTTCGTCTTTTTTTCCTTCATTTTTATATAAGAAATTTAATAATTTTGAAATATAATCTCTTGTTATTTCTGGATATTCTCTTTTTAAATATAATTTTTTATGGAAATTTATTTTTGGATAAAATCTTTCATTAAATTTTTTGACTATTTTTGTTTTTGAAACATTTAAAGCTTTTAACATCCAATCATTTGAAGGTGAAATTTGCATTTTTTTTGCTTCATAAATTGCTTTTATATTATTTAGTTTATATTTAATTCCTGTTGAAATGACATTAAAAATATTAATAAAATTAGAATTTGTTTTGAATGAATTATATAATAATGCTTGTCCTTTGTCATTTGCATCTATTAATTTTTTAAAAGTTTCAATAACTAATTTTTCATTTTTTGGTATAACTCTAAAATAGTTTTTTTTAATTTTATTCCATTCTTCACTTTCTTCAGGGATATTATTAATATCTTTTTCATCAACATAAAATGAATTATTTAAAACTAAATCAATATTATCTATTTTTTCTAATGATTTTAATAATTCTAATAATATAATATGATTTTTTAATTTTTCCTCTTCGTTTTTTACTTCATTAAAATTTTTAATTGAAATAAATGTTTCTAATTGATTTTTTAATTTTTCCAGAAAATCAATTAAATATTTTACACAAGAATCCATAAATAAAATTCCAAATTTATGATTAGATTCTTTTATTAATTTTCCATGTTCAATTATTGGTTTTATTTGATTTATTATTAAATTTTTATCTAAATCATTCTGATATTGTAATTCTATTAATTTTTTAAATTCTTCATTAATAAAAAAATCATCTATTTTTATTTCTTCTTCTTGAATAGAGGGTGAAATTTTATTTATTAGCACACTTGTTAAATATTTTATTGCCTTAATTAAGAGAATATAATCATATGTCTTTTTTTTATATATTAAACAAAGTTGATTTATAGAATTTATATTTGATTTAATTATATTTGAATATGAAGATAATAAGTCATTTTGTTTTGAATATAAAAAATTTAAATCTTTTTTAAAAACTTCATCAGTTACTGGTTCCAATAATTTTTGTTCTAATTCTGGATTATTATATGATGGAAATTTTATATTATTTGTTGTCAATTGATAAGGTAAATTTTCTGTTGATTCCATTTTATAATATAATTATTTTTCAAAGAAGTCATTTTATTTATATAACTTTTCTATTTAATATTCCATATAAAATTAATTAAATGAATATAAAGCAATTGTTTTTAAAATTAAAAATTTAATAAAAAAAAATGAAAAAACTATCAAAAAAGTAAATAAAAATTAAATTAATAAAGTCTTTTTATAGAAAGTTTAACTTGGTCAAAAGAATATTCAGATTTATATAATTATGAATATCAAAATCCTACAAGAGATGAATTTAAATTAAATGAAAATGGTTATTTAATTCGTCAAAAAGATTCAGTGACATTCTTAAAATATATATTATATTACAATAATCAAAAAATGTATTCTCCTGGAAAAATATGTCATATTGATTGTAACAAACAAAATTATTCAATTATATTAGATAAAGATAATTCACCTTCTTCAGAAGAAATAAATTCTCCTTCAATTTTAGTTAATACTGTCTGTTATTCAGAAAAAGATCTAGGATATGAATTAAATATTGGTGATATAATAAAAGTTGGAAGATTTAAAATGAAAGTTAGGAAAATAAATTTGAAGTATAAAAATAGAAATTTAAATAAAAATGAGAAAGATGAAAAAATAACTTTAATTATTAATGAAAATGATTTTAATAATAATAATGAAAATAAAGTTTGTAGAATTTGTTTTACTAATTTAGATTTTTCTCCTTTAATTACTCCTTGTAATTGTACTGGTTCTTCTAAATATATTCATTTATCTTGTTTACAAAAATGGTTAAAAAGTAAAGTACGTTTATATTATAAACATAAAATAAAAAATAATATTATGGCTTTTCAATTGGATCCTGTTCAATGTGAAATTTGCAAAGAATATTTTCCAGATTATGTAAAATTAAATAATAATTTATATGAAATTTGTGATTATAATGCAGTTGATGAACACAATGATAATAATGCAGATAATCAAAATTATTTTACTTTAGAAACTTTAACAAATGAAAAACATTCAAAAAAATATATTTATAATGTTAATTTATTAAGTGATAATTCTATTGTTTATATTGGAAGAGCGAATGATAGTGACATTAAATTAAATGATGCTACAATAAGTAGAATTCATTCTTGTATTCATGTTGTTGAAGGAAGATTATTTATTAGAGATTTAAATTCTAAATATGGAACTAGTGTAATTTTGCAAAACAAACAATTTAATTTATATGATGAAAAAAGTGTAACTTTACAATTCGGAAGAACTTTATTAACTTTTGTTCAAAGAGGCAATTTTATTGTTAATTTTTTTTGCTGCTTATGTAAAGATAAAAAGAAGGAAGAAAGAGAAAAATATTATAATGAAAATAAAAAAGGAATCAATTTTGAGAAAGATTATCATATTAAATATCAAAACGATTAACTAAATCAAATTTAAAAACACCAAATAATTTTAATTATAAAAATAAGCATTTTTCTTAAAAAAAATTTTACAAATTAAAATTAATCATAAATAATAATTTGAATTATTAGTCATCATCATTAATATAAATAATATCTGATTCATTTAATTCAATAAATTTAGGTGAAGGTCTTATAAAGGCATGTCCATAATCAAAATCATCTTTTTCTTCTTTTTCTTCTATTTCTTCTTTAAATCTTTTTCTTTTTTTTAAGAATAATTTATTAGAATATTGTTCTTTTTTAATATCAATTGTTTCTTGAATTTTATTTGACAATAAATTTTTTGATATTTCAATATTTACAGTTTGATTTATTTCAAATTTCTTTTCAAATGAACTTTTATTTTTACCTATTAGTTCTTGAATTTCTTGATAAATTTTTGATTTTAATTCTTCTTCGTATATTTTTAATTCTTCTTGGATTGATTGATGAAATTTTTCCATGATGTTCTTTTTTATTTCTTCCATAAGATTAATTTTATTTAAAATTTGGTCAATAATTCAAGCTATTATACTCTTATATATTATCCACACTCTTATTTGTAAAATATGTTTAAAATATTTAAGTTCTCCTACCTTCTCAATTTGATTTAAAAAAAAATAATTATTTTAATTTTACTTAATAATTTGTATATAAATTTTTATTTTTTTATTTTTTTCTATAATACAAATTATTTATTTAAAACTTAATTTTCCAAATTTAAAATGAAAATTTCCATATTAATAAAACAAAAATCAAAAAAAAAATTTAATCTAAAACCTAAAAAAATCTAAAAGTATATTATTAAATATTAAAAATAAATCTATTCAAACCCAAAAATTTAAAGTAAATAACGAAAAAAACAAAAATAATACCCAAAATAAAACTTTAAATAACCTTTTTAAAAAGGTTCACTGGTGTCTCCAAATCTTCCAGTGATATTAAAATCACTTTTAAAATCAGTTTTATAAAAATTAACATGGAATATTTCTAATTCTTCAATTTCAAATTTAAATTCACCTCCAGTTAAATCTCCTTTTTCACAAGAATCATCACCGTAATTTTCAGGAAATAAAGAAATACTTTTATCACTTAAAAAATTATTCCAAATTAAAATATCACCATCACCAAATTGAATAAAGAAAGAATCATCACAATAAACAGCAATTTTATCTTTTTTAACATTATATACTTTTTTACTATCTAAATTAAATACAAAAGCAGTATTATCTACTTTATCAACATCCATATTTAATTCAGCTAATTTTGCCATTTCAAAATTATCTGAAGTATAACCTCCAAATCTATTTCCATTTTTTGTTTTTATTAAAACTAATTGATGATTATTATGTCTTGTTCTTCTATGAAAAATATCATTTGTATCACCATGTAAACTACTTTTATATTCTAATCTAATTGAAACTTTACCAAATATATCCCTTATAAATTCTAATTCATCTATTGATGTTATTATGTCACTTGTATATGGGTAAAATATTGTATCTAATACATTTTCTATATGCTCTTTATTGTGATATGTTAAATCATATAATGGAGTAAATATATTTATTAAGTTCTTTGAAGATGATATATATTTTTGTAAATTTTTATTTTCCATTTTTAAATCTTTGTTTTCTTTATTTAATGAAGATATTTGAAATGATGTATATAATGTTATACATAGAAATATTGAGGTTAGGAGAATTAAAGAAGAATATATTATTTTTGATAATGTTATTTTTTCTGAGCTTATTGTTATTTTTGAGTTTGATGAAATTTCCATATCGAAATTTAGAAGTTTTGTTTTTTTGGAATTTGCTTCATCAGACATTTTTTTTTTGTTTTTTTATATATAATATTAAGATTTTTATATCTTTTTAAATTTATTAGGTTTTTGAAAAGAATAAATTATAAATATACATTATTTTTTTATTTATGAATTAAAAGTATTATGTTTAATAATTATTTATTTTTGAACAAAATTATTTTTATAACTCATTTATTATTGTTCTTATATATTCTAAATAATTTAATTATCTTTTAATAATTTAAAATTAAAAAATATTAAAAAAAAGTATTTTACAAATCAAATAAAAAACTCCTGTTTTTATAAGGACAACTAGTATCATTATTACAGCAATTATTTCCTTCAATTAAAGTATCATTCTTGATATATTTTTCATATAAAGTTTCATTTTTAAAAATACTATTATTAATTAAATAACCGATAATACCACTTAAAAAAGTTCCAAAATCATTTGCAATTGTAGCACAATTAACTGAAATATCTTTATATTCTAATCCTAATTCTTTATTACTTAATATAGAATAAAATGCTGCCACATAAGTCCCACCTCCAAAAAATCCTAATCCAAATAATAAGGGAATAAAGAAATAATAATCTACAAAATAAAAAAAATAATCCATTATGAAAAAAAATAGTATGCTTAATATGGAAAATAGAAAAATCTCAATTGGTTGAATTTTTTTTACTATAAATAACATACTTTTTGATGTAAACATTCCTATTTGATAAAATAATATTAAAAATTCATATTTTCCACTTCTATAGGTATGCCCATTTTTTTCTCTGGAACATTGAATAGGTAAAAATCCAATATCTGTTCTTGCAGAATTTTTTACAAACATACCATTTAAACAATAAAATTGTGATAAATAAATTAAAAATAAATTAAGAATAATTCTTTTTATACAATTCATAACATGTTTAAAATTTTCAACATTCATTGGTTTATTTTTATTAGTATTATCATTTTCATCATTATTATCAGTATTATTATTATTATTATTATTATCACTATTTTCATTATCGTTATTATTATTATTATTTACTTCCTCAGTATTTAATTTCTCAAATTGATATTTTTTTCCAAAATTTGCTTCCATTTGAATTCTTTCAGTTAAAAGAAATAAAAATAAATAAATAGGTCCTAAAGGAGATAAAAACAAATAAAGTGCTTTTGGTCTTAAATTAGGATAATATTGGCTAGCAAAATTTAAAGAAGCACTAAATAAACCACTTAATCCAGTTCCACTAGAAAATCCTCCAACTAAATTTTTAGGAAAAGTACTTAAATATGCTAAAATAGCACTTTCTCCTAATGCATAGGAAGTACCTAAGATAAAACTAGGAATTAAACTTAAAAAAAAACATATTTTATTGTTTGAAATATATTTCTTTTCATATGATATTAAAACTAATGACATAATTAAATAACCTGAACACATCCAAAAACATAAAAATGTTATTCTTTTTTTATAAGATATATGAACTAAATATCTTGAATTTATAAATCTAGTTAATATATTAAAAAGTGTTGAAGCTGATGTATAAAAATACATCCATGATGATAAATTTAATTCATATGATAATATTCTTCCTCCTGTCATTACTAAAATTGTTCCTAAATGATTTATTATTCCAAGAAAAAAGAAATATATCATTAAACGCATTTTCATTGATTTTGTATAAGATGAATCCTCTTTATTTTCTTTTGAAGGTTCCATTTTTTATTTAATAAATTTATTATTTATTTTCCTGTTTACTTGTTTGGAAATTAAATTTAGAGATATGAAATTAAATGTATTTATTATTTATTGTATATATATATACAATAAAACTTTATTGATTGAATAAATATCAATAAAAGATCCATAAAAAATCATATTTTTTATTTATTAATAATTATATTATCATTTTTTAAAATATACTTGAATATATTTTTTATAAATTTAATGAAGACAGTTTTTAATTAAATAAAGTATAATTATTTATCTTAAATAAAATAATTATTATTTTGAAATATTTACGTTTTATGATTATTGAAGTCTATATTATTTAATTTCACATTAAAAAGTTTAAGATATTTAATTTTGATTAATGTTAAATTTTTTTTGAAAACTTATATGATTTCATATTTATGTTAGAAGATAAGATTAAAAAATTAGATTAAAAGGAAATAATTTATATTTGAGATTACAATTTATCAAAGATATTATTTAGAAATTTAGATTGTAAATAAAATAAATTATAATTAAAAAAATATATAAAAGATATATTACTATTTTATAAATTTCTGAATATTTTTTTATTATGAATAGTTTAATAATAACAGCTATTATTTAGAATAAATAATAATAATATATTATAAAAAATAAATCAATGTAAGGCAAAAGAAAAATTTTATCAAAAGAAGAGAAAGAGGAATGAATAAATAAAGATTCAATTTTTTTATATTTTTTAAAAATATATTTTATTTATATTAAATTCATTAAATTAAAGCAAAATTTAGATTATCTATTTTTTTATATCAAATATTATCTTCAAGAAATATTATTTTGTATAATTCAGTTATTTTTTTATCTTTTTTGGTTGTTTAAAAAATAATAAAACATTGAATTTCTTTAGAATGATTTCTTCTTTTTAATCGATACTTTAACATCATCACTTTTAAGAAAATCCTTATAAGTTTTTGATATAAAATAATTAATTAATTTAATATTTCTTACTCTATGATACATTAATTTATTTATATGGCATTGATTTCTATAACAATTTATTTTATTTAAAATCTCTGAGATTGTTAAATTTATTAATTTTTTGTTCTGAGTAAAAGAAATTTCTTTTTGAAATTCAGTGTTTAATTTTTTGATTACAAATGGTATCTTACTATTTTGTCATGAATGAATTTTTCTTTTATTGAGTAAATTTAGGTTTTCTTCGTCTTTTTTTCCATTAAAATTATCTAAAGATATTAATAAAGTTTTATTATATGAATTTATTAGGCTTAATTCTTTCTTATTGTTTTTTCAATAAATTCTTCAGTTTCTTTATTATTAATAGAATTATAATTGTTTTGGTGTTCAATTTGAATACATAAAATTATGTTTTTCATAAATATTATTTTGTTAAATATATAACCAAATAATATAATTAATTTGTTCATAATTAATGTTATTTTTTAAAATTTAAATAAAATATTTAAAAAATGAGTGAAAAAAAGAAACTTAATCAAGAAGATTTAACTAATACTTCTTGTGATACATTAGAAATTTCAGAAGAAGAAATTTTTAATTTAAGTGCAAATATTATTCAAAGTGTTTTTAGAGGTTATATTTTAAGAAAAATATTTTATTTTAGATTACATTTATATTTAAATTTTTCATGGGCGTTTAATTTTTTAGAAAATTTTATGATATTCAAAATTAAAAGAAATTCCTTTGATAAATTATTATATACAATTAATAAAAAGAATATGAAAAATTTACCAAACAAATATAAGAAGAGAATACCTAAAATTTATATTAGAAAAAAATATGTTTTTTTATGTGAATTTATAAGAATTAGAAGTGATAATTTTTCTATTATATCAAAAAACAAATCAATTGGAAATAATTATATAAAAGTCAACTCCGAAACTGAAAAAAAAATGAAATTATTAAATCTAATGAACTTATATATAAAATCTAATAAAAAAAAATATTTTAATAAATGGAGAAAAATAAAAATATATAAATCAAATTTTTCAGAATATAAAAATGATAAAATGGAAAACATAGGACATTTTAATTCTTATAAAAGGAAAAATTATTCAAATCCGAATTTATTGAAAAATCGTCTTAAATTGAATGATAATTATCCAAGTTTTAATGAAAGTTTTTCAACAAGATGGGGATTTTATCGTAATATTAATTTACAGTCTAATATTTCATTGTTCAAAATCATATTGAAAAAGATTCTAATAAGAAGATATTTTGCTTTTTTTTTTATGAATTATTCTAAGAAAATCAAAAATTTAAGAAATATAATTAATATTTTAACTTCCGATAATAAAAATATTTTATCGAATATCATTTTTTTAA
>JAEEGK010019898.1_pt1 | contig 14342 bp, 18 predicted proteins | sample 8958771 | NCBI WGS metagenome assembly JAEEGK01 (sample SAMN16246547, study PRJNA631951) | gut metagenome | biome: gut microbiome; feature: rumen; material: SC-attached | host: Bos | place: Iran: Karaj | collected 2018-10
AGTACTTTAAAAGGGTATTTTTCCTTAAAAATATAAAAATTATTAAAAAAAATATGCAATTAAATAACATGCATATCTCGATAATTTATAATCTTGTATTTTTCTTTTGGTCTTAGAACCTATTTGAACCATTTTATTAACGTCAATAAAATGGTCTAAAATAATGTAATTACTATTATTACAGTTATTCATAGCAATTTTAATAATTTTATGAAAATTTTGCCACAAAGTATACTCTAATACTTCCATCAATTCTCTTGCCAACCAGTATTCATTGCCCAATTCATCAACATGTTTAATATCTTCAAATATTCTTTCATTGTGTTAATTTATAATCAGTTATTATTCTTTTACCGCCGTTTACATTTATTGACAATTTATCTAAGTCGACAAATTGTTCATTTATGTCAACATTACTATTTTTACATGTCGTCCTTGCTTTATTAATAACATTTCCTTTTCCTCCTGATATCAGTTTACTGACTTCAGTAAACTGATCTAAAACAACATTATTACTGGCCTTACAGGCAATCATCGCTTGTTTAATAACCTTGTGAAAATTCTGCCATTTAGAATACTCCAAAGTTGACATTAACTCTCTTGCTAACCAATATTCATTACCAAATTCATCAACATGTTTAATATCATCAAATATTTTCTCTTTGTAATTTTCTAAATTAGTCATTATAATTTCTCCCTTCATATACTATATAAGCAAGAAAAAACGAAAATTACTTTTAAATTGTTAAAAAAATATTTTAAACAAAAAAAGAGAATTCCATCATTACAACTAGAATTTTTTTTATCAGTGTCACCTAGAAATATTAACATTTAGCATATTTATTTATTATTCATATATTATAATTGACATATACTAATTGACATGATAGTATACTGTTAGTGAGCAAGTAGTTCGCTGAGTTACTGAAGGGTGCAATTAATTTGTACCAGCAAGCTTGCCTTGTGGGATCCTTTAGTCAGGGGAAAGCTCACTTTTTTTATTGCTCTAAATAATCAATTAGATTATTTATGGTAAAGAATGCGAATTACAAAAACTAGTTACCTTTTTCTTACATAATAAACAATAATCCAATTTTGATTGTTCTTCAGCCCTATGATTTATTTCATTAAATCTTTTAGTTAATTCAATATCATCCATAGTTGTTTCTCCAAAACTATTTTTTTAATAAATCAGCTAAGAAAAGTTCATCTTTAGCATGGCTTCCCTTTTTTATTCTTTTATACTCCTTAATATTATTAATTAGCATTTTTACTCTATCACACGAATAATAATTATTTATAAATTTAACATTTTTAGAATAATGTTTCCCTTCATACTTAATATTCTCTTTGGCAAATACTGATGGTTTATCATTACTTTTTTCAAATTCTTTTATTTTTCCTTCATTTATTATTAATAATATTTCTAATTCTGGTTTAGTACAATATTTAAATATTCTTGTTGGATCAATTATTTTTTTATACTCTTTTGGTATTTTTAAATCATTTTTTTGAGTATCTCCGATTCTATATATTATTACCGGCTCATTATAATTCTTTAATTCTGTTTGAATTAAAGAATTATTTAGTGTCTTAGCTGAATATACTCTTTGTCCAATTAAATCATCTTCATTAAATACTAATTTATTACTGTTAAGTAACAAATTCATCATAGATTGTTCATCATTACCTTCACACATTACCAGAATTCGCATTATCCATTAATTCCTTTTTAAAATCCATTAAAACTTCATAATTAATTCCTGTACCAAATTCGTTATTATAAAACTTTTTACTCTTAAGAACATCATTTCTTAATCCATATTTTACATATATATTTTCTAAATAAATCTTATTCTCATTTTTAGCAATATAAATATTATCACTTCTATTAAACAAATCTAACAATTCACAATAATGGGTAGTAAATATTAGTTGAGCTCCTTTTTTATTGACGGCTTTGTCTTTAAATAGATTTATCAAGTTTTCAACTAATGTTTTATGAAAATGATTTTCTATCTCATCAACAATTAAAGCTTTACCATGAATTAAACATAAAACTGCTAAAACATATAAATCAAAACCTTTTGATGTACCGCTTGATAGGAATTCATCCAATTCCTGAGTATTAAATGTTGAACTTTTTTTATTTGTATATATTACCTTATATTTATTATCATTAATCATTTCAATTCTTTCAATACTATCATCAAGTAATTTTAATATTTTATATAGTATGATATTTCCATTTGGTAAAATATTACAAAATTTAAATGTAAAAGAATAATCAACATATCTATCTTCATTAGTAGAATAATATACTCCAAAAATATTTTTTTCTTTAAATATTTGAAATAATATTGAAGTATCATCTGGCATTAACACATCATAATTAATCTCATCATATTTAGAATAATCAAGCAAACTATTATCAACGGCATATGTTTTACAATACTTTCTAGCAAATAACTTTTGATTTTTAAAAATAATACTATTATTAATCATTTTATCTATAATCAAATCCGTCATGTATCTATATATTTTACCATCATGATAAAAAGTGATATCTAAACTAATATCTTTATTCCATAATAAAAATCTACGTTTTAGTTGTTCTATTCTATAATTTGAAAGAATATCATAAACTAATCCTAATAAATCCAAAACTGTTGTTTTACCAGAAGCATTCTTACCAATTACACCAATTGTTGAAAAGACATATAATCCATCTGCTATTTCAATAAGTTCATACTCTTTATCTTCTTCTGTTTTATTTGCCAAAGGTAAAAAAGAAATTGTAAAATTATCTCTACATTTTTTAAAACCATTGGCAACAACTTTCAACAAATGCATTTAAATCACCCCTAACATTATTAATTATAGCATATAAAAATAAAAAAATACATATTTTTTGTATTTTTTTGTTTTTTATATAAAGCTTTACAAATTATTTTTTTACATTCCTAACATAATTATATGAATCTTTAACCATATCTTCTAATCCGTATTCACTTTTCCATTTAAGTACTTTATATGCTTTACTTGGATCAGCAAAATATTCTGCTAAATCCCCTGCTCTTCTAGGAGCTATTTTATATGGTACATCAACACCATTATATTTAATAAAAGCATTAACTATTTCTAATACACTATAGCCGCAGCCTGTACCAATATTAAATGCATCTATACCATTATTATCAAATGTCCATTCAAGAGCTTTTATATGAGCTTTAGCAAGATCTACAACATGAATATAGTCTCTAACTCCAGTACCATCTTTAGTATTATAATCATTACCAAAGATAGATAATTCTTTTAATTCACCAATAGCTACTTTAACAATATATGGCATTAAATTATTTGGTATATCATTAGGATTTTCACCAATTAAACCACTTTTATGAGCTCCAATTGGATTGAAATATCTAAGTAATGCAATATTCCAAGAATTATCAGAAACATATAAATCCTTTAGTATTTGTTCATTCATTATTTTTGTTTCACCATATGGATTTGTTGCATGTTTAATCTCTAATTCTTCAGTATATTCAACTATACCAGGATTACCATAAACTGTTGCACTAGATGAAAATACAATATTCTTAACATTATATTCTTGCATTACTTCACAAAGTATTATAGTACTAAGAATATTATTATGATAATACATTAATGGTTTTTCTACTGATTCACCTACTGCTTTATAACCGGCAAAATGCATAACTGCGTCAATTTTATTATTAGAAAATATATTTTCTAATAATTCTCTATCAGCTACATCTCCTTCATAAAAGATTACATCTTTACCTGTTATTTCTTTTATTCTGTCTATAACATCTTTTTTTGAATTATATAAGTTATCAATAATAATAACATTATAACCTTCATTTAATAATTCAACTACTGTATGACTACCAATATAACCAGTACCACCAGTAACTAATATAGTTTTATTTTTCATATAATCACCTTATTAATTATTTCCAAATATATCTCTTGTATATAATTTATCTAATTCATCTGCTAATTCTTCATTATATCTATTAGCGATAATTACATCAGATGTATTTTTAAATTCATCTAATTCATGTATTACTTTATATCCTTCAAATGTATCTTCTTTTATAGTTGGTTCATATATTTGAATATCAACACCATTATCCTTTATTATTTGCATAACACTTTGAATAGCGGATGCTCTAAAGTTATCAGAACCACTTTTCATAGTTAATCTATATACTCCAACTATTTTAGGATTTCTTTTTAATACCATATCAGCAACATGTTGTTTTCTAGTATCATTTGCTTTAACAATTGCTTCAATCATATTTTGTGGTACATCTTTATAATTAGCAAGTAATTGCTTAGTATCTTTTGGTAAACAATATCCACCATAACCAAAAGATGGATTATTATAATGACTTCCTATTCTAGGATCAGAACATACACCATCAATAATATCTTTTGTATTTAATCCCTTTAATTCAGCATATGTATCAAGTTCATTAAAATATGATACTCTTAATGCTAAATAAGTATTAGCAAATAACTTAACAGCTTCAGCTTCAGTTGAATCCATATATTTGATATCAATATCTTCTTTTATAGCACAAGATGATAATAAATAAGCAAATTCTTCAGCTCTTTTAGATTTTTCTCCAACAATTATTCTTGAAGGATAAAGATTATCATATAAAGCTTGTCCTTCTCTCAAGAATTCAGGTGAAAAGAATATATTATCAATTCCATATTTTTCTTTAACCCTATTAATAAATCCTACAGGAATAGTTGACTTAACAACCATTATTATATTAGGATCATTCATACTTATTACTTTTTTAATAATATCTTCTACTGAAGATGTATCAAAAAAATGAGTTTTTTCATCATAATTAGTTGGTGTACTAATAATTACAAATCTTGCTCCTTCAAATGCTTCTTTATAATCTAAAGTACATTTTAGATTTAATTCTCTTTCTCTAAAGAATTGTTCAATATATTCATCTTGAATAGGACTTATTCTATTATTAATTTTCTCAACTTTTTCAGGTATAATATCTAATGCATATACCACATGTTTTTGACTTAGTAATGTTGCTAGAGATAAACCAACATAACCAGTACCTGCTACTGCTATTTTCATATTATAAAACCTTCTTTCTTCCTTTTAACAAATCAAATATTTTTTTATAAATAACCTTTATAAACTTAATATTTGTTATAAACATAACTATAAATATTATTATTTGAATATATATATACTTCAAATAATAGTACCCTAATATAGTCTCAATTACCAGTAAAAAATATATAAAAAATATTTTTTTATAATCTAATTTTAATATTATAATTCTATTTAAAAATATGTGTCTAATTATCAAAACAACAAAATAACCAATTAAAGTTGCAATGGCAGCACCATAGGGTCCAAAAAGTTTTATTAAAACAATATTCAATACTATATTGATAATTGCACCAATTATTGCAGAAATAGATATAATTTTTGTGTTACTAGTTGCTGAATATAATCCACCTAAAAATGAACTCATACAATTGACAATAACTGAAATCATTAAAGGAGGAACATATTCCCAAGCTGCAAAAAAGTCATTTGAATAAAGAATTTTTGCTAGAGGAATATTAAATATTAATAATAAAGAGCAACACAAAGATAATGAATAAAATACCATTTGATAAGAATTTCCAATAAATCCATCTTCATCATTTTTGTTAAATTCTTTTATTGCTGAAATAGACCATGCCTGTGAAAAAATGGATTGAAAAGTTGATAAAATACTTGGAATTTTATACGCAATTGCATATAATCCACTCATTCCTGTTCCTAACATCCAAGCTACAATATATCTATCCGATGCATTGTTTATCCACCAACCAATAACATTAAAAATAAGTGGAAAACTATATTTGATCATCTCTTTTAACATTATTTTAGAATATTCTCTTGTAAAATAATTATATAGCTTCGCATGAATAAATGTAAATACAACGGATGAAATTATTCCTAATGAATTTGCAAAAAGGAATCCATATATACCTGTTTTAAAAACAACTAATAATACTATATTTAATATAATTGTAGTTAAAGAATTAATAATACTCGAAAAAACTATACTATTAACCCTATCAATCCCCTTACAAAATAGTAAAAACAAGTTGTGAAGTGAATTAAAAATATAATAAATTAGAAAAAAGATAATATAAATAGAATTTATTTTTATTAATCCAATCGCAAACATAAAAATAGTTAAAAGTAAAACTAAAGAAATACCTATACCATTAATTCTAAAAGCAATTGAAAAAACAGCTTTTTTATCATTATTTTTTTGTAAAGCAAATTTCATCGCAGCATCACAAATATCTAATGAAAAAATTGGTATTAAAAATGCAACCGTTGTAGTAATTAATTCTGAAACCCCATATTCTGCTGTAGTTAAACAATTTGTATATAACGGAATTAACGCAAAAGCTAACACTTTAGGAATAAAACTATTTAACGCAAATAAAAATATATTTTTTGATAAATATTTATATTTTTCTTTTTTCTTCATAATTATTCTCCTTAATAGTTTTATTTAGTGTATATATGATCATTATCGGAAAATAAATAATAGGGTATATTGCAAAAGATTCCATAAATGCTGAAAGAGAATATGCAGTAATAAAACAAATAACATTATCATTATTTGATAGATTTTTAACTTTATACTCATAAAAAACAAATATAAAAACAGTAAATAGGTATCCATATATAAATAAATACTTATAATAAGTCGAATCAATTGTATAATTATTTATTTTGTAATCATTATATAAATTTATATTATCAAAATAAGAAATATCATCACCAAATGGAGAAATTAAATTATAATTATATGCAATATACCCTAACTTTATACGCCCATGAAAGAATTCTGGTTCATCAATTTTTTTGACAAAATCAACATGAGGATATAAAACAACTAACATATATGATAATAAGCCTAATATTGTGAAAGAATGTTTCAATACCCTTTTTACATTAATATTAATATTTTTATAAAAAAACAATAAAAATATTGTAATAAAACATACATAAGCTGATGTTCTTGAATCACATATAAAAAATAAAAATAGTGATATTAAGAAACCAATAACATAATGTTTCACTTTAAGATTATCTTTATTTAAAAACAAAAACATTAAATAAGTCCATGTACATAACATTCCAAATAAGTTTGAATGTGAAAAAAGAAAAGAATGACGAACTGTATTAGTTTCACTTCTAACGATAGTGCTTAAATTTTCCGGATTAATTAAATATTCAAAAGTATATATAATTATATGAAATGAAAGCACAATCAAAAGAAAACGTAGACATAATTTTATAATTGAAACAATCTCATTTTTTTCTATTGCCATTAACACTAATGCAAATTCAAAAATTGCAGTCTGCCTAGAATAATAATAAATAATAATGAGTGGAATTATTAATAATACCTTAATAAAAACTTTAAGTTCTCTTTTTAGCATAAAACATATGGTAAGAGATATTAATCCTAAAATCCTTGATATATTACATAAATAATCTGGATAATTAAGGATTTGGCTATATTGAAAACAAAATCCTAATAATAATAAGATAATTCCAAAATAAAGAAATCTTTTTCTTGTAATTCCCATTTTTTACCGTCCATTCTTTATATTTGCAATTTTTTTATAAATCTTTCTTCCTAATAACTTACTAGTTACTCTTTTCATCTTTTTAATTATTTTTTTATTTTTTGGAAGCCATGAAGAATTATAATGATGAACAGTATATGTGTTTTCGTCTATAATATAATGCTGCGTATCTAAATCAAAACCGCAAAAAAATTCCTTTGAATACAGTTTTATTTTATAGATTTCATTGTCAGTTTTAATATTAAAACCCATTTTTTCTAATGATTTGCTATTTCTAACAGGGCAAGCCGTCATATCAGGAATACCATTATTAATAAAGTGAATATCGTTGTAATCATCTAGCATACATTTTATTGCTTTATTATTTTTTGGAACACAAAAACCTAATCCAGTAGCTATTTGAGAATCTCTTTCCTTTGCAAAATATCCATTTTTTAAAATATCATTTGGTATTTTTTTTAACACTTCAACATCAGTGTCAAAATATATACCTCCATTCTCATATAAGATTTTTAGTCTTGCATAATCACTAACAAATGCGTATTTTTTTAAACTATATGCTTCTCTACAATACTGATTTTTATTCACATCAAAATTTGTCTCATTCCATTCAATGATTTTATAATCTGGCAAATACTTTCTCCACGATTTAATACATTTTTTGAAGATTTTATTCTTCTTTCCTTTTCCAAACCAACAATAATGAATTGTTTTTGGAATATCTATTTCTTTCATTATCATTAATTCCTTCCATTATTTTATAATTTTCATTGCAAACTTCATATAATTTTCTGGAGCATTATAATTTAATTCCCATTTTTTTCTGGAATTATCCCTTAATTTAACATAATCATTCAAGTTTAGCTGTATTATTTTTTCAATTAATTTTGCAACATCCTTAGCTTTAAAATCAATTTTAATTAAATATCCATTATCTTTTCCAACTATTTCCGACGTTCCCCCAGCGTTAGTAGCAATAACAGGTGTACCAAAGCTTATTGCCTCCATTATAGACACTGGTAAACCCTCTAATGAACTAACATTAATAAACAAATCAACATCATTATTTAAATAATAATCATATACTTCTGAATTCTTTTTTGTACCAACAAGATTAAATTTAATATTATTTAAATTATTAAAACATTTTAATTTAAGCTCTTCAAATCCTTCACCAGCTCCAATATGAGTCCATGTAATATTCAAATCTTTATTGTCTAATTCTTTTAAAATATCAACAATTAATTCAACTCTTTTAAAAAAACCAAGTCTAGAGCATGATAAGATATTAAATGATGAATGTTTCTTATATTTTTTTATTCCATGATCATATGTACCCAAGTAGCTTGTGAATATTTTATTTTTGTATTTTGGATATTTATTTTTAATATATTTTGTCCCATTATCTGAACAAGGAAAAACCATATCAATTTTTTCTAATAGTTCTTGTCTTTGAGGTAAAAATTTATTTTTTCTTTCTTCTTCATATATATCAAAGGCATGTGCTCTTGAAACTAAAAATACCTTTTTATAGCTATTTTTTTCACAAAAATCCTTCAAAATAGATCCGGCCTTTGCATTTACATATAACCAATAACTATAAATATATATTTCATTGTCCTTATCAATATTTAATAATTTAAAATCCTTAATAATTTTTCTTCCTTGTGAATATGAAGATGATAAAAAATAAGCCTCTTCTAGTCTTTGCTTGAATTTGTTTTTTTTATTTGTTCTAAAAAAATATTTGAATGCTGTTAATATATATATATATTTTCTAAATCTAAAATCATATTTCTCAGTTAATCTTGTTTCAATCCTATCTGAATTAATACTTCTTGTCATCGGCTCATTTTTTTTAACATCACTTGGATAAATATAAATTTTATCAAAATATTTTGGCAATTCTTCGATTTCATTTTCAAGGAAAGCCTCACCATACTTATACGGATACTTTCTATTTAATAAGAATAAATATTTCATAAAATCACCTATTCTTTTCTATTTTAAAATTTTTATATGGAAATGCTTCAACCATTTTTCTTTTTTTCTCATCTATCCATTCTTTTTTTAACTTATAATTATTTTTTATATACTCTAGGTCAGTAATTTTTTGTTTATTTAAATCAACGAATTCATGTTTAATACCATAAGCAGAATAATAGTCGTCAAATTTAAATCCATCTCCTCTTAATTTATTTGTAGCTACAACATGAATATTTGGTACACCAAGGCTATCTGCAATTATTAAACCATGTAGACTGCTAGAAAGAATGTATCTACACTCTGCTATTTGTTTTGTAACAGTTATAGGATCTCTGCTAACATCAATCATTCTAGAATTACTAAATTGTTTTATAAGTTCAGCAAACCTTTTATCATTTTGTTCATTAAGATGTGGAATAATGCCAATATCATATTTTTTTTCAATTTTTTCGTCAATCAAATATGATGCAAGAATACCGGCGTCTCCAGTCACACAATCAATTTTCGTATTCAGAGATTTCTCAATTCTACTTTTACTTAGTTCTCCTCTTACAGCCATAAATTTTGTTTTTTTCTTGCAAAGTTTTTTGTCACCAGAATTATAACTTATAAAACCAGTTCCCCAAATATATACTCTTGGTTTAAATAATCCAAATATTTTTTTTGCTAAATCTCTTAAAAATATGTTTTCATAGAAGAAATTTGAAAGTCCGCTTCCAATACCACTTACATCAGCTAATAAAAAGTTCTTTCTAACTACTTTACAATTATATATTTTTTCAATTAAAACCTTGTTTAATTGATCTCCCATATTTTGAATATCTGCATAATATACCTTAATTTTTTTCTTTTTCATATCTTCACCTTTTTATATCCTTATCTTCTTTGCTATGTCAATATCCTTTTCAAGTGGATAAAAAGGATTCTTTCCACTTGCTGGAGTAAATGTTAATTCTCCAAAATATATAGTTCCATCTACATCATATAAATCCACTCTAACAAATTGAAATTCTTTTGATAGTTTCTTTGCAATTTCTACCATTTTTTCAAAATTATTTGGTTTAGTTACATTTTTATTACTGTTCTTATAGAAAGATTCTCTCATATCAATATAATTCCAATTCATATCATAAAAGTTAACTTTATGCTCAGTAAATCTATCTAAATCTGCTTTTACAAATAATGGCTCTCCATCAAAGCAAAAGAACTTATAATCAATTAATTCACCATTAGAATCTGAGATATACTTCTCACAAATAATCTTTCTTTCTACATTTCTATATTGATATTCTTTTTTTATTTTTGAGTAATCATTTTTTAACCATTTATCTAATTTTTTATTTATTTTTTTCTTATTTATCTTATTTTTATCCGTAACAATGATATTCATTGCAGAACCATTGTTTATTTTCAAAACAAATTTATCTGGTAGTTTATCATAATCAATTTTAGATGAATTAGTATATACTCCTAACAAAGGTATTAAATACTTCTCTCCAACTGTTTTTTTTATATAGTCTCTTACTAAATATTTATCGACATAATCATTGTACTTTTCTAAATTACCATATAATTTTAACCATTGTATTTTTTCTCCAAAATATTTTATATCATTTTTATTTTTTGGTAGTTTTCTTCCATAAGCTCTATAATTCTCAAAATTAATTACCCATTTATCTGGAAGACATTTAATAATAATGTAATAAATTTTTCTTAAAAAATCTTTCATTTATTTCACATCCAAACTACTTATCAACAAATTCTTTTATACTCTTAATAATTTCATCAGTATTAGAGATATATTTCTTAAATTTTTTCTTATCTATTTCTTTTAATTTTTTTTCTAAATCATCTAACTCATAGCATGGTTCTATAAAATTCAATTCATCAAATTGTTGAATCAATTGTATTTGATGATCATCAACATGTTCACCAAATTTAGCTAATCTTGGTGTTGCAATTACTTTTTTTTCTCTCTTAACAGCATTTACAATAACACCTGTACCAGCATGAGTAATTAATAAATTACACTCTTCAAGTTTTTTAATAAACTCTTCTTGTGTCATAAAATCTACGTATTCATAATTAACAGGTTTATAATCACTAACACCTATTTGTGCAAACACTTTATCAGTTATAACCTTTTTTTCAATTAATTCATCTATTTTTTTTAATAATCTATTAAATTGAAATTTTTGTGAACCAACCGTAACAAATATCATTAGTATATACCCCCTTTATAAATTGCATTGGGATAAAATTCTAACATTGTTTCCCATTGAACATAAAATTGATTCGCCCAATGCTTTTTATAAACTAATCTACCAGTCATTGTTGGACTATTAATTTTAGCAAATGACTCAATATAAATTACTTTCTTTTTAAATAAATGACCAATAAATAACATCGGTATAGCTGCAAGTACACCAGTAGATATAATTACGTCTGGTTTCTCTTTTAGAAAAATAAATAATGATTTAAAGAAAATAACAATCATTTTAAGAATAAATAATGGTTCTTTTCTATTTACCTGACATATAAAATGGTTTATCTTATTATCTTTTTTATTATATTTCGTTTTTTCCGTTACAATAAAAATATTATAATCTTCAGATAACTTTCTCAACATTAACAATTGTTCAAAATGACCACCTGATGATGAGATTAAACATATCTTCTTTTTATTTTTCATCAAACTACACCTCCTTTAACTGAAATAAGATGAATGCCTAAACATTCATCAATTTATTTAGCACCTTTATGCCCTAACACGACCTTAAATGTCTTAAAGAATATTTTAATATCCATTTTAAAACCAGCATGTTTAGAATAAAATTCTTCTAATTCTAATCTATTTTTAAATGTAGTATTACTTCTTCCTGATACTTGCCAATAGCCGGTTAATCCTGGTTTTGTTTTAATAATACTGTTGTAATATTCTCCCATATCTTCTTTTTCTCTTGGTAAATACGGTCTATTACCTATTAATGACATAGACCCAAATAATATATTAATTACTTGTGGTAATTCATCTAAAGAAGTCTTTCTTAAAAATTTACCAGCTGGTGTTATTCTTGGATCATTATGTAATTTCTTATTTATTTTATATTCTTTTGCCATATCTGGATTATTTTTAAGTAATTCTTTTAATACTTCATCGGCATTAGGAACCATACTTCTAAATTTATATAATCTAAATATTCTACCATTCTTACCTATTCTATCTTGAGTATAAAAAACTGATTTAAAATCCCCAGTAAATATGTTAATTAATTTGACAATTATAGTTATTGGCAACAAAAAAACACAACCTATTAAGGCAACAATAATATCAAATAATCTTTTAATAGCACAGTAAATAACCCTCTTGCCCCTGACTGCAGCAAAACCAACCGCACTAAAAGAAGTATCCTCTTTCATACTTAACAAACCTCTTTTACTAACTTTTAAACACACTAGCGCCCCATAGTATATGTATATATATTATACAATACAAAACTAGTTTTAACAATGAATATTTAGTAATATTTACATATATTGGAACCCCTAACTGCACGATATATATTAACATAAATTAAAAAAAAATCAAGTTTTTTTATTATTACATTTATTACCAATATATATTATATGTAATTAATAATTTCATGTACTTATTACATTATTCGACATTATTCTCATAACTACCATGTTATAGTAACTCCTAAAAAGGAGTGATAATAATGAATTACTTTAATAAATTAGATAATATTATTGAAAATTATGAAGTCAATAAAAGAGTTCGTACTCTTCAAGACAATCATGAGGCATTAATAACATATTGAAATATTGGTAAACTGATTGTTGAGGCTCAAGGTGGTGAGGCACGAGCTAAATATGGTAATGGTCTAATTAGAGAATGGTCAAAAAAACTAACTGAGAAATATGGTATAAGTTATAATCAAAGATATTTAAGAATAATGAGACAATTCTATTCTACTTTTCCAATTTGGAAATCAGTGATTTCCAAATTAACTTGGACTCATTATATTAAGGTAATGAAGTTAACTAATGAAAACGAAAGAAATTATTATATTAATCAAACAATACTTAATAATTTATCAACTAGAGAACTGGATAATTTAATTAAATCTCAAGCATTTGAAAGATTATCTTATGCTGATAAAAATAATATAGAATTAATATCTACGGATAAACAATTAACAATTGAAGATATGATAAAAAATCCAATAATAATTCATATTAATGAAGATATAAGTCAATTAAATGAAAAAACAATTCATAAATATATTATAAATAAAACATATCGTATAGATTTATTATTTTTTAATGTTGAAATAAAAAGAAGAGAAATACAACCAAAGGATATTTCTCAATTACAATTCTATGTTAATTACATAGATAAAAATTTAAAAAAGTCTAATCATAATAAAACTATAGGTATACTAGTTGTAGAAAAGGATAATGACTTAATAGTTGAATATACCATAAATAGTAATATTTATATTACTACATATATATTAGAATCATAACTATAATGCTTTAATTTCTCTTCTTGTTCTATTATCTTTATTTTCAATATTAACCCTTTCAACTAAGAATAGCATAAGTATAGCATTAACTGTAAATGATCCACCATAACTTAAAAGTGGTAATGGAACACCAGTTAAAGGCATTAA
>JAEEGK010019900.1_pt1 | contig 14341 bp, 8 predicted proteins | sample 8958771 | NCBI WGS metagenome assembly JAEEGK01 (sample SAMN16246547, study PRJNA631951) | gut metagenome | biome: gut microbiome; feature: rumen; material: SC-attached | host: Bos | place: Iran: Karaj | collected 2018-10
GCCTTATATCAGGTGGTTATTGCGACGGGGTTCCACCTCTTCCCATTCCGAACAGAGAAGTTAAGCCCGTTTGCGCCGATGGTACTGCAATGCAATGTGGGAGAGTAGGAAGCCGCCTCCTTTTACAAAAGACTCTGGATAACAGAAATGTTTTCCAGAGTCTTTTTGTTTACTGTCAGACTTTATTTATGTTTTCTCTTTTATGAATAAATTTCATTGGGTAGTAGTTTTATTGGTCTTATTATCAAGTATTGCCATACGTTGTTATTGGGCTGTACAGAAGGAAGGTATGCATATTGATGAAGTGGCTACTTTTTCTATATCTGAGTGTGATGGTGCTTTCTATTCACCTGATGTGTTTTTTGAGGAAAATGTGAAACTTACAGGTAAGGAATTGAAAAATATGTACTTTATTCATGACACGCGTTTGAAAGGAACCTTGCATGATGTGCGCTATATGTGGTATAATATTTGGGTGCGTGATCATACAAACTTCTATTATACATTGATAAGAGTATTTTTCACAGGGTCTGATACTACGGATATAAAGATAATACAGTTACGTGGAATTACCTTTAATATTCTTGTCTATATTCTTAGTTTTTTTGTATTCTTGAAAATACTGTTGCTATATTTCAAAGATAGGCTGCTGTTATCATTAGCTACACTCACTTGTTTTGCTTTTATGACAGGTGATATTTCAAATACAATCTTCATCAGAACTTATGAACTGCAGATGTTGATGGTTTTGCTCTTGGCATACTGGTTGTCAGTGATAATACAAAAGAAAGATAATGGCTTGTGGAAATATAACTGTCGGAACTTTTTTATTACAGCATTGGCATTGACAGGTGTGTTGTGGACAGGATATTTTATGTTTGTCCTCGTGGCAGTGTTTGGACTTTTCTTGTTATGGCGATTGTATCGTGATGGCGAATTAGTGAAAGGTTCTGTTTTCTTTACAGGAACGACGCTGTGTGCATTGGCATTGTGTCGGCTGCTCTATCTTAGTTATTTCAATGGTTTTTATAATGATGAACGTATTTCAGAGAAGTTTGAGTTGTCTGTATGGTTGACAACGTTTGCTGACAGTGTTTCTACATGGGCAGTATTAATGTTGCGTAATACATTGTATCTGCCTGTATTGGCATTGCTTTGTTTGGCTGCTTTAGTTTCATGGAAAAATAGGAAATCGCTCCCTTGGGTCTTTATGCCAGCTTTAGTATATACATTTATAGTGATGCTCTTGTCTCCTTATAAAACAAATCGCTACATGGTGGCTGCCACACCATTGTTGTTGCTTGTCATACCGGTTGTGTCAGGTTGGGTGAAGAATAGAAAATTGCGTCTGGCGTTTCTAATCAGCATTACATCTATATATATAGTAAGAGCGATGTTTAAGAGCAATATAGATAATCTGTTCTTGTTTCCAGAATCATCAAAATACCTTAAAGTGCGTGACAGAAATATACATATAATACAAAAGTCGCGTTGGCTTTTGATGAGTTTAATGCCTGTCATGGAGGACGATATAAAGTATTGTTTGAGTAACACTCTTCATTGTAATGAAATAAAGTCCGGTGATATTGTGTTGTATGGAATCACAAAAGATGAGAAACCAGAGACTATACCTGTAAATTACAAAGAAATAGTCAAGTCAGGATACTATACTTACTATATGGTGGAATGATTTATATAGAGGTTGATGTATGTAAAAATACAGTAGTATCACTGTTGTTATATGTATGTTAGGATAAAATTCTTGTATGGCATATGCAGATATTGAGTAAAATAGAAAAGAAAATACAGAAACTGTTTCATAAGGCGTGTGCTGATTATGGTTTGCTGACAGATGGTGATAAAGTACTTGTCGCATTATCTGGTGGAAAGGACTCTTTGGAATTGCTGCGCTTGTTGGCATTTCAACAGAAAATCTATAAACCCCGAATACATGTTTCTGCGGTTCATGTGGTTATGGATAATGTTCCATACGAGACAGACTTATCTTATATTACGGATTTTTGTGAGAAGCTGGATGTAAAGTTGCATGTTGTTCATACATCGTTTGAAGAACGTAAAGACAGTAATAAGCCTACATGTTTCATGTGTTCATGGAACAGACGAAAGACAATTTTTAATTTCGCCACACAGGAAGGATATAATAAGGTGGCATTAGGACATCATCAAGATGATGTATTGGTTACATTGTTGATGAATATGTTTTATGAAGGTTCAATACAGACAATGCCACCATCGTTGCAGATGAAACATTATCCTATAATGATAATCCGCCCGATGTGTTTGGTTCCAGAATACATGATAGAACAAGTTGCAGGAGATTTGGCGTTTGAAAAACAAAAAGCCAGATGTCCTTTTGAGAAGGAAACACGGCGTAATACTGTAACAGAGATGTTTAGAAGAATGGAACAGGAGAATAGTGAGGTCAGGCACAGTCTATGGTCTTCCATGAGCAATATTTACCAGTCAATGTTGCCTCATAAATCACAGTCATAGGTTATAACTTTGTAGTTTGTTGTTTTTGAAACCTTAAAATATATTAAATAACTTATAGCTTTGTAATCTCTGCTTTGCAATTACAGAAAAAAATAGTAACTTTGCATTGTTAAATTTCAGAATAGCGAAAAACCACAAAATGGAAGATTTCTATCGTACGCATACATATCTTGTTGAGCATTGTAATGCTCCTGTTCGACGTGTCCTTATGGATGAGATAGACTGGAGTGACCGTATGATAGGTATAAAAGGAACGCGTGGAGTGGGGAAGACCACTTTCCTGCTGCAGTATGCCAAGGAACGTTTTGAACCGGGTGACAGACGCTGCTTGTATATCAACATGAACAATTTCTACTTTCAGGGTAGGGGCATTGCCGATTTCGCCGGTGAATTTTATAAGCACGGCGGCAGGGTACTGCTTATTGATCAGGTCTTCAAACAGTTTGACTGGAGCAGAGAACTTAGACGCTGTTACGATCTCTATCCGAAATTGAAGATAGTTTTTGCCGGTTCAAGTGTGATGCGTCTGAAGCGTGAGAATCCGGAACTGGAGGATGTAGTGAAAAGTTACAACCTTCGTGGTTTTTCTTTCAGAGAATACTTGAATCTAAGAACACGACACAATTTCCGTTGGATATCACTTGATGAGATAATGAGACACAAGAAAGAACTTGTGCCAGAGATTCTTGAGAAAGTGAATCCAATGAATTATTTCGAAGAATATATTCATCATGGATTCTATCCTCTGTTCAGAGAACATGATGATTTTGCGGAGAGTCTGCTGAAGTCAATGAATATGATGACAGAGGTGGATATCTTGATGATTAAGCAGATAGAGCTGAAATATCTTACGAAAATCAAGAAACTGTTCTATCTTCTAGCTGTGGCAGGACCGCAGGCTCCGAACATAAGTCAGTTGGCTCATGAGATAGAGACAAGCCGTGCAACGGTGATGAACTATATAAAGTATCTTGCAGATGCCCGACTGATAAACATCATTTATCCTGTAGGACAGCGTTTCCCAAAGAAACCTACAAAGGTTATGCTACATAACCCGAATCTCTATCAGGCTGTATATCCGATAAACTATGAGGTGCAGACTCAGATGGAAACCTTCTTTGTGAACACCATGTGGAAAGACCACAAGGTGAATCAGGCAAGTAAAGACCTCTATTACACAATAGATGCAGAACGTCATTTCAAGGTTTGTAATGAAGAAGACATACCAAAGAACAATAACAATGGAATGGTGTATTGTCAATACAGTGATAATTATGTAGATGACAATGTCATGCCGCTTTGGTTATTAGGTTTCTTGTATTGATATTAAGGCATAAAGGAAGATGCTGTGTTTATTTGATATAAGAACATACATTAAACTAAACGGAGTATTTAATAGATAGAAAAAACTATATAAAAACATATTTTATCTAAAACAAAAAATGGCTAAAGAAAAAAAGTTTATCACATGTGATGGTAACGAGGCTGCAGCTCACGTGAGCTACATGTTCTCTGAGGTAGCTGCTATCTACCCTATCACACCTTCGTCTCCTATGGCGGAGCACACAGATGACTGGGCTGCACGTGGTCGCAAGAACATGTGGGGTCAGACAGTACTTGTACAGGAAATGCAGTCTGAGGGCGGTGCAGCTGGTGCTGTGCACGGTTCTCTGCAGGCTGGTGCACTGACAACAACGTTCACCGCTTCACAGGGTCTGCTTCTGATGATTCCTAACATGTATAAGATTGCTGGTGAGTTGCTTCCATGCGTGTTCGACGTATCTGCACGTACATTGGCTTCTCATTCACTGTGTATCTTCGGTGACCATCAGGACGTGATGGCTTGTCGCCAGACTGGTTTCGCAATGTTTGCCTCAAGCTCTGTTCAGGAGGTTATGGACCTTACTGCTGTGCCTCACCTCGCAACACTTGAGACCAAGGTTCCATTCATTAACTTCTTCGACGGTTTCCGCACCTCTCACGAGTATCACAAGATCGAGGTGATGGACATGGAGGACATCAAGGCCATTACTCCCCAGGAGTTCGTTGAGGAGTTCCGCAACCGCGCCCTGACTCCAGAGCGTCCTGTAACACGCGGTACTGCTGAGAACCCAGAGACATTCTTTACACACCGTGAGGCTTGCAACGCTTACTATGATGCAATCCCAGAGGTAGTAGAGAAGTACTGTAAGAAGATTTCTGAGATCACAGGTCGTGAGTATCACCTGTTCAACTACTATGGTGCCAAGGATGCTGAGAACGTTATCATCCTGATGGGATCTGCATGTGAAGCAGCTAAGGAGGCTATCGACTACCTCGTTTCTGAGGGTAAGAAGGTCGGCATGATCAATGTTCACCTCTATCGTCCGTTCTCTGTTAAGCACCTGCTTGCTGCAGTTCCTTCTACATGCAAGAAGATTGCCGTGCTTGACCGTACTAAGGAGCCAGGCGCAGAGGGTGAGCCACTGTACCTCGACGTTAAGTCTGCTTTTTATGATGTAGAGAATCGTCCGCTCATCGTGGGTGGCCGTTATGGTCTCGGTTCTTCTGACATCACACCAGCCAAGATTATTTCTGTATTCAACAACCTCGAGTTGCCACAGCCAAAGAACCACTTCACTGTTGGTATCGTTGACGATGTTACAAACCTCTCACTGCCAGTAGTAGAGGAGATGGCTCTCGGTGGAAAGTCTATCCAGGAGTGTAAGTTCTTCGGTCTGGGTGCTGACGGTACCGTTGGTGCTAACAAGAACTCAGTGAAGATCATCGGTGAGAACACAGACAAGTACTGCCAGGCATACTTCTCTTACGACTCTAAGAAGTCAGGCGGTTTCACCTGCTCACACCTCCGTTTCGGTGACGAGCCAATCCGCTCTACATATCAGATTACAACACCTAACTTCGTAGCATGTCACGTTCAGGCTTACCTGCACATGTACGACGTTACACGTGGTATCCGTGAGAATGGTTCATTCCTCCTCAACACTATCTTCGACGGTGAGGAACTCGTGAACTTCATTCCTAACAATGTGAAGCGTGTGTTCGCTCAGAAGAACATCAAGGTTTACTATATCAACGCTACCAAGATTGCCCAGGAGATTGGTCTCGGCAACCGTACCAACACCATCCTACAGTCTGCATTCTTCCGTATCTCAGAGGTGATTCCTGTTGACCTCGCTATCGAGCAGATGAAGGCATTCGCCAAGAAGTCTTACGGCAAGAAGGGTGACGACGTTGTAAACATGAACTATCAGGCTGTTGACCGCGGTGGCGAGTACAAGACCCTCACTGTTGATCCAGCATGGGCTAACCTGCCAGACGACGTTAAGAAAGAGGATGATGCACCTGCATTCGTTAAGGAACTCGTTCGTCCTATCAATGCACAGGCTGGTGACCTGCTCAAGGTTTCTGACTTCGTTAAGTTCGATACCGTTGACGGTACATGGATGAACGGTACTGCTGCATACGAGAAGCGTGGCGTAGAGGCATTCGTGCCTGTATGGAACGTTGAGAACTGTATCCAGTGTAACAAGTGTTCATTCGTTTGTCCTCACGCTGCAATCCGTCCATTCGCTCTCACTGACGACGAGCTCAAGGGCTTCAATGGCCAGACTCAGGAGATCAAGGCTCCTGCAGCAATGAAGGGCATGCACTTCGTTATCGAGCCATCACCACTCGACTGTCTCGGTTGCGGCAACTGTGTTGACGTTTGCCCAGGCAAGAAGAACAAGGAGACTGGTGAGAACGAGAAGGCTCTCAAGATGGTTCCTTACAACCCAGATGCAGAGGATATGAAGGCTCTTGCACAGGGATGGGACTACCTCGTTAAGAACGTTAAGACCAAGCAGGATCTCATTGACATCAAGGCTAATCCAAAGAACTCTCAGTTCGCTACACCTCTGTTCGAGTTCTCAGGCGCTTGCTCTGGTTGTGGTGAGACACCATACGTTAAGCTGATTTCTCAGCTCTTCGGTGACCGTGAGATCATCGCCAACGCTACAGGTTGTTCTTCAATCTATTCAGCTTCTATTCCTTCTACTCCATACACCACTAACGAGAAGGGCCAGGGTCCAGCATTCGACAACTCACTGTTCGAGGACTTCTGTGAGTTTGGTCTCGGTATGGTTATCGGTAACAAGAAGATGAAGGAGCGCGTTGCAATGCTTCTCCAGAAGGTTGTTGACGAGAAGATGGGTTCTGCAGAGTATCAGGCAGCAGCTGCCGAGTGGATTGAGAAGCGCGAGGATGCAGACGAGTCAAAGCGTCTTGCTGCAATCCTTAAGCCAGAAATCGCTAAGGGTGCAGAGGCAGGTTGCCCAGTATGCACAGAGCTGAAAACTCTCGATCACTACCTCATCAAGCGTTCACAGTGGATTATCGGTGGTGACGGTGCTTCTTACGATATCGGTTACGGCGGTCTCGACCACGTACTCGCTTCTGGTGAGGATCTGAACATCTTCGTTATCGATACAGAGGTTTACTCTAACACTGGTGGTCAGGCTTCTAAGGCTACACCACTCGGTGCTATTGCACAGTTCGCTGCACAGGGTAAGCGTATCAAGAAGAAGGACCTCGGTATGATTGCTACAACATACGGTTACGTTTACGTAGCACAGGTTGCTATGGGTGCTGACAACGCACAGTGCTTGAAGGCATTCCGCGAGGCAGAGGCATACCACGGACCATCACTCGTTATCGCTTACGCACCATGTATCAACCACGGTCTGAAGATCAAGGGTGGCATGGGTCGCTCACAGGAAGAGGAGCGTCGCGCTGTAGAGTGCGGTTACTGGCACCTGTGGCGCTTCAATCCAGAATTGGCAGAGCAGGGTCAGAACCCATTCTCTCTCGATTCTAAGGAGCCACAGTGGGATAAGTTCCAAGACTTCCTCATGGGTGAGGTACGTTACCTCTCTGTCAAGAAGGCTTACCCAGAAGAGGCTGATGAGCTCTTCGCAGAGGCACAGAAGATGGCACAGCGTCGTTATCAGACATACGTTCGTCAGACAAAGATGGACTGGTCTGAGTAATTGAATCTTATATCACTATAATAAAAAAGGGATGCAACAAACCGTTGCATCCTTTTTTTGTTTTTGCAAGCTATGCTTGATTGGAAGTTAAAGTTTTTTTGGGGGGGGAGTGATAGTGAAATGATAGGGGAGTATAAATGGAGTGATAGTGACATATGTATTAGACTGGCGATATAGACTTGTGATATAAGTAAGCGTATTGTCCCTTTCACTCCTCTATCACTCCGTTTCTACTCTCCTTTCACTCCTTAAAAAAAACTACATTGTGTAAAGGAATAGATACGATGTAAAATGCATGGTCAATTCAAGATTTCCAGCATTTCATCCAGCCATCCTATCAACGGAGAGGGACAACTCAGCATGCCACAGTTATACTGAAGGTTGAGCATGGAATAACGGATGCGCAGTTCTGGACTGTACTTGTCGTTGTATACAGATATGCTCTTTCCGTTGACATTGTCCTCTGCCTTTACTTCTATAGGAATAATCTTGTCGTCTTTCTGGATTACAAATTCCACCTCCGCCTTACCTTCGGATGTCCAGTAGTATGGCAGTTGGTCATCCAGCAGTGGCATGAGAGCCTGCAATGCCGCATTCTCCGCCATAGCTCCCTTAAACTCCGTATAGTTGGCTGTCGGATTCATAATGACAGATGCTGGCAGGTGAGCCAGACGGCGAAGCAGTCCGCAGTCGCAGGCATATACTTTGAAGGCATCCTTCTGCTCGTATGCAGATATAGGGATATTGGGCTTGCTGATATTATATATAATGTGTATCATACCGGCATCCTCTAGCCACATCAGTGCATCCTCATAATCCTTTGAGCGGGCACCACTCTTGATTACCTTGTATATGAATTTTCTATTTTCCTTTGACAACTGTGCCGGGAGCGAATGCCACAGGGAATGAATGCGTGGAATATCCCTTGATTCGGCATATTTTGCAAAATCGAGTTCGTAGAGGTCGAGGATGTTCTGCTGTATCGACTCCACTTCGCCTACACCTTGGTTTTCCAGCATTGCGACGACAGCTTCGGGCATACCGCCACATATCTGATACCGGCGGTATTCTGTCTTTAGCTTGTTGAGGATAATCTCTGGCAGATGCTTTATCTCGGTAAGTGAATCAATGTATTCATACGTTTTGATATCACTGGCGCGAAGGAATTCACGAAAGGTTATCGGAAACATCCTTATGATGTTCACCTTCCCCACGGGAACTGTCATCTTTTTCTTCCTGACTGCTACGCCAAGAAGTGAGCCTGCGGCAATGATATGATATTCGGGGGCATCCTCACAGAAATACTTTAAACTGTTGAGTGCTTCCTCACATTCCTGTATTTCGTCAAATATCATCAGCGTTTTACCGGGAATTATGGGGTCTTCACAGTAAAGGGCCAGTTCCTTCACTATCCTATCGGGTGACTTCGATGTCTGAAAGACAGAAGCAAGTTCCGGCTGTCGGTCGAAGTCAAACTTCACACAATACTCGAAACACTCTTTGCCGAATGTTTCCATTGCCCAGGTCTTGCCAATCTGACGAGCACCTTTAAGCAGGATGGGCTTGTGTAGCGGATGGTCTTTCCATGCTTTAAAGACATCCAGTATTCCTCTTTCTATTTTCATTATTTTACACTGTTAAGTTCCGTTTTGTGTATGAAAACAACACTTTTCGGAAGTTGTTAGTGCAAAGTTACAATATTTATTTAATTCTGCCAAACAAAATCGCTAAATAATTTCTTTACAAAATTTTTTGAATAGATTTTGTAAATCCCAGGGGTATTTCGTGACTGTTCTTGTTTCAGAAACATATTTTGATTGATATTTCTTTGTTCGAATAATTTTTGTAAATTTGTATCTGAAAAATTATTTGACATGACACAAGAGTTTATATTACGCATAGTTCTTGCCGCAGTTCTTGGAGGAATAATAGGACTGGAGCGAGAGTATAGAGCCAAGGAGGCAGGCTTCAGAACCCATTTCCTTGTGGGACTGGGAGCAGCAGTCTTTATGGTGTTGTCGAAATATGGTTACGACGATGTGGTGAAGACAGAATTGGTGCGCCTTGACCCCTCGCGCATTGCTGCGCAGGTGGTGTCGGGCATAGGCTTTATCGGTGCCGGCTGTATCATTTTCCAGAGGCATGTGGTAAGAGGACTGACCACGGCGGCAGGATTGTGGGTCACGTCCGCCATCGGACTGGCCTGTGGTTCTGGCATGTATGTGCTTGCCACGGCATCCACAGTGTTGGTGGTGGCTTGCCTTGAAACAGTAAGTCTGCTGCACAACCATTTCGGAGCGAAGAACATCTCACTGACATTCTCCGCACCTACGCGTGAGGGAATACGCGAGGTGCTTACAACTATAGAGAAAGACAAGATAGACATACTGTCATACGAGATGAAGGCGCATCATACGTCTGATGGCGACAGATATACTGCCACGATGTGCATGAAGGTGAAGCGCGAGCATTATCAGCAGCGAATAATGTCTTTCATGACAGAGTTTGAGGGAATAACGATAGACAATCTGGAATAATCACACATGTAACTATGAGAAAAATACTGTTTATGATGCTGAGTGCGCTCAGCTTTCTTGGCTGTGCCCAGAACAACACAGACAAACTGACTTTGAAAGGCAAGGTGCCGCAGGGAATAGAACGCCTTCTCCTTGTTGACCACAACGAGGGAAAGGTGATGGACACCATAAAGGTGGTTGACGGCGGTTTCGAATACGAGATGAAACGAGTTGCCGATGATGTGTTTTACGGAATTGCTGACATGACAGGCACACAGACTGTCAATTTCGTTTCAGACGGCAGTGCGTTGTCTGTTGATTTCGCATCGGGCAAAGCCACGGGAACGCCTTTGAACGACACCCTGGCAGTGATGACAGACAGGATTAAAGCAGTGTCTGACAAGTATGCCGATGTAATGAAACAGTATAAGGCAGAGACTGACGCGCAGAAGCGTGACGGGTTGAAGGCGCAGCTGGCAAACTACGGCAAAGACCTTGCTGCAGTGATTGAGCGCACTATTGACAACAACCAGAGTAATTGTCTTCCGGCTTATCTGATACTGGTAGCCATTGAGGGTATAGATTTCAATAAACTCCTTGCATATTCAGAGAGCAAGGCCGCATATACTAAGCATCCGTTGTTTAGGAATGTGATGCAGTATATCGACTACAAGAAACCGTCGATGGCATTTGTAGGCAAGAAATTCACCGATGTTGTTGGTAACGACCTTAGTGGCAAAGAGCATAGGCTCAGCGAATATGTAGGCAAGGGAAACTATGTGCTTGTTGATTTCTGGGCCAGCTGGTGTGGTCCGTGCATGAGGGAGATGCCAAATGTGAAGGCTTGCTGGGAGCGATATAGCCCCAAGGGCTTCAATGTAGTGGGAATCTCGCTTGACAACGATGCTGGCCGTTGGAGTAAGGCAATCTCTGATGGAGGCTACAACTGGGTGCATATCAGCGATTTGAAAGGATGGAAGAGTAGTGCCGCTGCTGCATACGGAGTACAAGCCATTCCATGGAACTTCCTCTGTGATGGAGAAGGTACCATCGTTGCCGTTTCGCTTACGGGTAGTGATTTGGAAAGAAAGTTGTCAGAAATATACTGATTCTGCTTTTGCAAGCCATGCTTGTATGGGAGTCAAGAGGAATTAAGAGTTAAGAATTAAGAATTAAAGTTGCGGTTTGACTTGTCATAAAGTCCGTGTCATCAGCGTATTATTCACTATTCAATTCCCCTCCATACTGGAGGAGGGATGAGAGAGTCTTAATTTTTCTATTTCTCCACTGTATAGAAAACTCATTTTAAGGGGCGTTGACAGGGGGTGGTGGGCAAAGTACCCAGAAAAGGGGTGCAATGCGACAGCGGGGCCTTAAAACGCTTTTTTCAATCCACAATGCGTTATTTTTAATGCACAATTCACAATTCACAATGCACAATTATGCCATGCGGGGTGAGAAATGCGTGCTTTTTGTGATAATTAAGCATTAAAAAGGCTGTAAAAGCAGCCAAATTACATTGCAATAGCAATGGTATTATACAGTAATAGCTATCATATTAGGATGTAATATGATAGCTATTACTGCAAATTAAGAAAACTTTACATTTTTAACATTTGCCAAAATGTCGGATTCTCAATGATTGTCTGTTTCTTTTTCAACACGAATTCCCATTAATTATTCATTATTTTTTCTCACACAGATTTTAAGGGATTGTAAGGATTTTTATTCTTCCTGCGATTATATTGTTTTCTCCCAGATTGTAAAGGATTGTAAGGGATTTTTATTCTTCCCGCAATTATATAGATTTCTCCCAGATTGTAAAGGATTGTAAGGGATTTTTATTCTTCCTGCGATTATATAGATTTCTCCCAGATTGTAAAGGATTGTAAGGGATTTGTTCTTCTCTGTAGTTTTATTCGTGTGGATTAGTGTAAAGTGTTCGATATCTTTTGCCCCCTCGACGGATGCTTCAATTTTCCAATCTTTCAATCTTTTCAATTCATTTTCTTTGTAATTACAGGAAAAGTTTGTACCTTTGCACAGATAAATTGGAACGGAGTATCTATGTGTTTTTGAAAAAACATATAATATCCATATAATGTCCATGTAATTACTCATGAATCGTTTCTACAGAATATAGAATATAAACAATAACAATATGAAGATGAAAACAATTACAAAGAGATTTTTAGTTCTATTTGTTGCCATCGTTACAATGGTCATAGGTGCTAATGCAACGCCTACGGCGTATGCGGAATACAGTGATAGTACTCTTACATTCAAGTATGGTACGATGCCTGCTGGAACGTATGTCTATGATGTGTCGAATACAGGCGATAAAGCCATTCAGTGGAGTAGCTTGACGAGTTCAGTGAAGAAGGTCGTGTTTGATGCTTCCTTTGCGAATGCTCGTCCTGAGTCTTGCTATTGCTGGTTTTTCGGTATGATAAATTTAAAGTCAATAGAAAACATAGAATATTTCAATACATCAAGCGTGAAGTATATGAATAACATGTTCTTTAATTGCAGCAGTCTTACAAGCCTTGATGTCAGTGGCTTCAATACTTCTAAAGTGGTTGACATGGATGGTATGTTCTATAATTGCAGCAGTCTTACGAAGCTTGATGTCAGTGGTTTTAATACCTCAATAGTATCAGATATGAGTCGTATGTTCTATGGTTGTGGTAGTATCAAAAGCCTTGATGTTAGTGGTTTTAATACCTCTCGTGTAGAGTCTATGAATAGCATGTTTCGTGGATGTTCAGCTCTCACGAGTCTTGACTTGAGCGGTTTTGATACAAAAAAAGTCCGAAATATGGAACGGATGTTCATGCTATGTATTAATTTGAGAACCATATATAGTAATGACTCATGGAGTACTCAAAGCAGTACCGATATGTTCTATGGTTGCAGTAGTCTTGTTGGTGCAATCAGTTATAATTCGAATAAAGTTAACGTTGGGTATGCTAACCCAGCAACAGGCTATTTTACCTACGCACCATATGGCTTGACAATATGCGGTACAAGCATCACTGGTGCAAACTATGATAAAATAAGTTCAATCGACGGTGTAAGCGGCACAGTAAGTTATGACCCTGACCATAAAATCCTGACGCTGGACAATGCCACACTGTCCGCAATAGGCAACAATACTTCATACGCCATAAAGAGCGACATGCCAAATCTGAAGATAGAAGTGAAGGGCAACAATACTCTTTCATATACATACGGTGGTGGAATAAATAGTAACGGCTCACTGGAACTCAGCGGCACCGATGGAAGTTCTCTATCAGTCAGCGGCCCCACGGCGCTGGTGATGACATCAGAGAAAGAAAATCACCTGATTGTCAATGACCTTAACCTGACACTCGACGGCACCAGCTACTACGGTGTGCTTAGTTCATACAGCAACACTGTAATGGAGATACAGGGCAACTCTGAAGTTAAAACCAAAGGCGTACGGGAGTGCTATAGTGGACTGAAAGACATCATCATCCCCGAAGGATATGAAGTAAGAGAGCCAACAGGCGCCTACATCAGCGGTGGCAAGGTGTATGCTGCTGACGACAACACTGTAAAGAACGAATGGGTTACGATAGGTCCGAAGGGATACGACCTGTGGGTTGGAGGAGTGCAGGTGAATGTGACAAACTGTAGCAACATCAGCGGCAGTAACATCAAACAGGGTACAGTCATATACAACGACGAGACAAAGACACTGACACTTACCGACTGCAGCATCGGTATGGACAACATCGCCGGCACTGTCGGCATAAAGAGCCGCATGGACAGTCTCGCCATACACCTCGTGGGCAATAATGGCATCAGCATGGTGGATACAGGCATAGAGAGCACTGGCGACGTGACCATCGCAGGTCCAGGCAAACTGAATTTGGTGTTCTGCAATACCGGCATATATATGACAGAAATTAGCCCAAACGACCTTTTGGTAACCGATGGAGCTAAGTTGAATATGACGCTTGTAGGCACTGGTGTATTAGGGAAAAAAATGACCACAAGAATAGGCAACAATAACGTAACTTTGTATTCAAAGAACCTCTGTGTTAGTGGTGGTATGAGTGATGTCAGCATTGAAGCCAGTACGTCAGCCATCAGTGACATAAATAAGCTGGTTCTCAGTGACGGTCTCTCACTGACAGCACCTGTAGGGGCGAAGTTCGCGAGCCATACCTTAAAAGATAAGGACGGCAACGTAGTCAAGGACAAGAATGTGCGCATCTCCCTGGCAGGCGACGTGAACCATGACGGAGTGATAAC
>JAEEGK010019901.1_pt1 | contig 14341 bp, 10 predicted proteins | sample 8958771 | NCBI WGS metagenome assembly JAEEGK01 (sample SAMN16246547, study PRJNA631951) | gut metagenome | biome: gut microbiome; feature: rumen; material: SC-attached | host: Bos | place: Iran: Karaj | collected 2018-10
TGCCAACGGCACCTTCCGATTGTCATGCGACGGTCGGCTACCTTTGTCGGGCATCGTAAAATCAAACCCCAGACGGCAAGGAGCAAAGGCTCCAAACCAAAGGGAAAAAATTAAACTTCAAATTCAGAACGATATGATACACTACGAGACATTCCAGATTCCGACCTATTCATTAGGCTATCTGATTAACGCAGACCCTACAGGCCTGACAGACCTCGAAATCGAACTCATCGACGGATTCCTTGACGAGAACTTCCCACAGGGATGCACCGTTGACATCGACACCTGCATCGACCCGTACTTCTCTTCGTCACCGGCCTTTGGCCTTCCATGCGAGGTCTATGACTTGGTGCTCTATTCCAATTAGACATTGTTCGACTTTTCTGTCGCACTTATCAAGTGCATATTGTTAGGCGGCCTCTCCGTCTGCGAAGATAGGGAGGCCTTTTTCAAGCGACTACAGATACAACATATAAAATCTATCTATGAACACAAGGCTCGGCATCGCACAAGGATAGCGGTGTCGGGCTTCTTTTCCCTTTCGTCGGCTGCTCCCGTTGTTGGTCCCAGCCTCGCGGGACGAGTCTTCTACAAAGCCTCGCCCCGTTACAAGGTATCTCCGATGGGCGCAAATATGAATAAGCAGACACAAAGCGTAGATAGTCATTCTATATCACTGTCTATTTATAGCCTAGATAGAATGGACGCGAGTCTAAAACTATAAAGGCTAAGAATATCTTAGCCTTTAATAATTGAAGTTTCAACTGTTATTGGGCTTTTAAAGGCTCAAGAAGATCAGATGCTTTTATGTTATTAAGCTTTTCTTGTCGAGAACCAGAAGAAGCTTTTTGAATCTTCTTTAAATCGTAGTTGAACTTATACCAAACACCAAAGGCTATTAGTAGAGCAATTAGTGTAAACGCCCACGAATGTATAAGAGCAAATTGTAGGACAACAATTAAAGCCATTGCACCTAAGCATATGTTCTTTCTTAAATTTAGCTGACGCTCCACCTCTCTTGATTCTGTGTCTTGCGGAAGAGAAATATGCTTTACATAATCTTTTCGGCATACACATTTATAAGTTGTTCCTTTATAATCATATTCTACAATTGCTACTTCCTCAAAAGCTAAAGAAATGGGATCTATTCCTGGGCTATCAGCAAGACAAAATCCTTTGTCCTTAATATTAAGTTTGTCGACAGACCCTAAATTCTTTTTCAGATCTTCTCGTGTTTGATCTTTAAATAGTTGGGCCATGTCTTTGCCCCAAAAAGTCAACACTTCTTGAACATCTCCGGCTTCTGGCTCCACAATAGACCATCCCACCTTCTGTTTTTCCAAATTTTCAGGTGGTATATATGTCGTAGAATAGTCTGGATCAAACATCTCAACAGGCACCCAAACTTCTTTAGGAACATCTGTACCCACATATGCAGGTAACTTGTAACATACAGGACGCATATAAGTATCTTCATAATGATAAATCTTGTCGCCTTTCTGCTTTTCGTATGAATAAGGCGCCTCTATGTGTCCAACAACTAAATAAACAGGCAAGAGATAATGTACATCAGATATCAACTTTAAATGTTCAAAGATGTCATTTGGCACATTGTTCTCTTTGGCTAATGACTGCAACATAGTTCTTACATCCTCAGAAATCTCCATATTTCTAAAAACATTCTTCATTTTGGAGAAATCTGGCATCTCGATTGAATTGCTATTATCCATAATCTTGTAGTTTTATTTGTTAATAATAAAATATTTCTACCTATAACGATTAGTAAAAACGAGTTAACGAAGGACATCTTCTTGCATAGGCTTCAATTGTAGTGAAAGCTTCTTGTTTAATGTCCTCAATTCTTTTTTGACCATATGCAGAACTGTCATCAATTGTACCGCTACTTATGTTGTAATCAGCGTATTTCATTCCACCAATCTCAAGTATTAATCTGATAGAGTCAATTCCTTTATCCTCTGTCCATGAACGGTCTTGATAATAATTGATTTCCCTTCGACTATGGTCATCAAACATTAATTGATTAAACAAACTTGCCTCTTTTACTTCATGCCCAACACGCTCACGAGTTGTGTACTTTTCTATCTTTCTATGACTATCGAAATAAACATGTAGCGCATCGTAAGAGCATTCCTTAAACCCAACAAATGACTTATCTTTATATTCGGAGTATATCATCTTCCGCAAGGAATCAAAAAACAAGAATGTGTAGAAGTTATTGCATGAATCTTTTAATCCCACAGTCTTTAATTCGTCCTTCTTAATAAGTAACATGTCATCAGGTTCAGAAGTAATGTTTAATGGCCACTTTTTGAAATTGGCTAAATCAATACAATTGAGGACACCATCATCCTTACAAAATAACAAACGGTCTTTATCAACTCTTTCAAGCAAGTCATCTGGCAGCGAATCTGCTGTTAGTAGTTTCTGGTAATCTCCAGACTTAACTCGATGAAGTTGACCGATACTCTTACTAAACAAATAAAGAGAATCGCCAATGTCCTTAACCTTAAAATCATCGATAAAGCGATTTTCGACAACCCATCCTTCTTCTTGCAAGTTTTTTATACTTTTCAATGTGATTTTGCTAAAACTTGTTTTGACAGAAAGTAACTTAAACCGATTCCGGTCTATAACATAGCATTGACTTGTGGACAAAAAATGATCGTCCATGTCTATGTCTTCTATAATTTCTGAGGAATGAGCAGATGTACCAAAGGCTGCTATAGTAATGGTGTGTTTGCTTTCATCGTAATAAAGCTTTAGAGAATCATTCCCTATAGTCGTTAGATGACTTATATCACCTATACTATTTTCATATGCAGCCTGTTGCTTCCTTCTGTAATGAGTAATGATTGCGCCAATAATGGCCACTATTATTCCTATAATAATAGCACCTCCTACTATATATAGCAAAAGGGTAAATATCGCGCCAAAGTCAATAGAAATAGAACCGCCTGCAATTAAAGCGTAGAAACATAATATCAGTGAAGAAATTACAAATCTTCCCTTACTGCTATCTTTTAATGTATTCATATCCTATATAAATAAGTATTGGTATAATATAACAAATTAAATCAAAAGTATCATATGTCCCTATCAAAATTCCAAAGAGTTGTAACAATTCTGTAATAACAGCAATGCAAGGAAGTGAGATTGTCCAAATTAATCTAATTATGAACTTTTTGTTACTCCATATGGTTGCCATCAACAAAATGTATGAAGCACACCATAATCCGTCAGGGAGGCTATACTTGACCCAATCAGAAATGAATAACCACGAAGTGTTATTTCTTGCATAATTAAGCGAGTTTTCCAACCCTACAGACCTGACCCACTCAAACATCAACAAAGAGTCGTCCCTAAATAACAAATATAACATCCCACCCATAAACAGCATCAATACTGATATGGATAGGGATGATACTTGATAGGTACTCAGAAACGAATTCTTTAACTCCATTAACTAACGATATAAGACATAATTCCTTATATAGTTTACAGCAGCCCAAAATACGAGCAAGCAAACAATAAGAACCGTTACAATTAAAGATATAAACCAAGCAATGTGATGTTGGCTATTATCATCTTCTACTGTTTTTGACCCATCACTCCACGTTGTTGTCGTTCGTATTGTCTGTGCTCCCAAAATCATACTTGCTAGCGCACCAAACACCCAACTTAAAGCCCCATTACCAGTATTCCCTTTTAGCTCTTTGCGATAAAGCATAAAATTAGGAGTCAGACTGGCAAAATAATATATAACGCCACTGATTATACAGAAAGAAACACCACTCCAACCAGCAGTATTATACATCAAAATACCAAATAATGCCAATAAAACATAGATAAGTTTTGATCCTGTAAAAACTCGTTTTCTACTTTCTGCCAACATTTCTATATAGCCATTTACACCTTCAACTAATTCAGGATCTGTTGGCCGTAATTCTTTAATCTGAGCAATTGTACTTTCTGCATGATCTAATTGTTTCTTGGTCGTAATAATTCTTGTACCTTCCGGGTCATTTGGTATAGGTGTCCATAGTTCAAATTCTTGTTGAGCAAGATTTGCACATTGATGCACGTCATCTTCTAACATGTCTACAGATTGTCCGAATTCTCTGCGCTGATTTTGCATTTCTTGAATTGAGATTGGAGTAAAAGGATTCTTTTTAATGAACAACTCGTACACCATGTGTCCTATCATCCATAAGAAACCAATACTCATCAGGATATTTAATAATATATCCCAAATACTCTCGCCATTTGAAGATGTTGACGAACTTGACTGACCAAATGCCGCAAAGCATGTTGCGAACATTACAAATAATAGTAACATTTTTTTATTCATACTAGTATGGTTTTAATATTTATAATTGTCCAGAACGAGCTAATTGGAGAACACCTTCCCATCCAACTTGTTGGTATTTTGAATAAACATGCCGAAAGCCATCACCGTATACTGGATCTGGGTTTTCTTGCATAACCTTCAAAAAATATGGAGTTTTACTCGATTTTATAGTATTATAAGCAAGCCATGATCCCAAATTGCACAAACCCTCACATTGGGGTGCTGCAAGCTTAATTTGATTTTCATTTTGCCATACATGCATCATTTCATGTGCCAAAGTGCCAGCAAACTCTATTTTTATTAGGTTGTCTAAGATATAAATATGATGAGACATCTTTGGAGTTGAACCAAATAATTTCCCCCCCAATGTCATTTCTGAACGTGTGAGGGTTAATCCTTTTTGAGTAATTGAAGGAGGTTGATTCCTTAATTGAGCTAAGCGATTGACATTTACAATCTCGATGGGTACAGACTCCAGCTTTTTGTCTTGAAACCTTACTCCTTCATCAATTAACCTATTAATCACCAATTTTTTTATCTTTGATATTTGGTCTGGTTGGCTTATTACTTGTGCTCTACACACAGAGCACAGGTACCTGCCGTCAGGTAAAGCATATTGGCTTTCTTTAACCATTATCGAAGAACAGGACGAACAGAAAACGGTTTCTCCATTTTCATGATGTTCGGCACAAACTGCATATTTCCAATAATCAAGATAATACCGACCTGTTATTTCATGACGACATATTATACATTCCATATATTAATAATTATAATCATTTTCGTTTTCCTCTTCTTGCTGGGCTTCCTCAATCTTATCATTGTAGTAGCCATCTACTTTTTCTCTGGCCTCTTTATATTGGTCAAAATTAGTATCTTGCATATGTTTATATTCACCCCACTTTTCTTTTTCAGCTGAGAAATCTTCCCCTTTTGATTGTTTCTCTTCTGCTTGACTTTTGTACTCGTCCATCTTTGATTGAGTATAATCTTGCCTTTCACGATATTCAGACTCCATTCTAGATAAAGTCTGATCTCTTTGGCTTTCTAATTCAGATACTTTGCTCATTATACTCTATTTTAAAATTGTTATATTTTTACTAAACTCGCCATAAAACTCTAAATCTTGATAATATTTAATTTTACCACTTAAGATTGGATATGGACATTTGTTTTTATAAAAAACGAACTGCACACTATACGCGTTTCCTGTAGTTACTTCAAATGGGGTAATCAGAGGCACGGCTTCCTTAGTCAATGTTTGTCCACTGGTGTGAGAATTTCCGATTTGAATACTTCTAGAGAAGGAATAGCTATCAGTATAATTTTCTGAAGTTCCAGACGAAGTACCACTTCCACCAGAATGACTAAAATTGAAACCCTGATATGAATAACCACTATTTTTTGATACTTGTTCACTTGTTCCACGCCCAGAAGATCTACTTTGGCTATCAGAGTAGCTTTCACCTCTAGACGTACTTTCAGAAGTCGTATATGCTTCTTTGTATATTGTTGTTTGTCCTGCAGCTTCGCTTACTATCTTTGCAGTTTCTTGGTCATTTACTCCGAAATATTGTTGAACATCACAGTTTCCAACTATAGTTTGCCATTCTTTTTCGTAATTGCTTTGTATTTGGGCTATGTTTTGCCATATTGTCCAAACTACCACTCCCTTAGAACGGTATATGCTTAACAAATTAGGCAGATATTGTAGATTACCAAGTTGAGCAATTTCATCCAGCATAAAAAGTAATTTCTCTTTAGCTACTGTTCTAACAGACGCTCCCATCATGCATGTAGTGATAATCAAACGGACTAATGGTTTGTAATTATCACTAGCGAAAAGAAACTTATCCATATCCAAAATCAGATATAATGAAGTCGGATTTGTTTTTAGCTCCAATATGTTTATGTTGGAAGTCTCAAATGCTTTGCTTACTCTTACATTTGACAAGAATTCTGTAGCTTGCTGAGCAAAAGAAAAAATATCTGCAAAAGATCTTGCCTTACTCTTCAGGTTGTCATCCAGCCAATTCATTAAGTCAATTACCATTGGGTGTAATTTCTTGCCAAAGGCTTTTAAGGATGAATAAACTTTTACCAGTTTAACCATCAAATCTCTACCTTGCATTGTGACTAATGACCGAACTGAAAGCATATTTCTATCAGGGCTACCCATTGGCATAGTTGTACACACAAAAACTATTAACCTGGCAATTAGGGTTTCGGCACCATTATAAAAGAAATCCCCACTTGAGTCCGTACGAAGGATTAGACTAGAAGCTAACATTCGAGCGTTGTCTTCAATGTCAAGACTGTCCGGGAAGATAAAATCAAGTGGATTAATCGTTGCTTTAATTGCTCCATGAACAACGGTACCATGATTTAGTTTATTGTAACTATCAATTACTTCCCATGGATCATAATAGAACACCTTATTACCTAAATCCTTTCTTTTCTTTGCAGTTATAATAAAGTTTTCCCCTTTAGGGTCAAGAACGACAGTGGAACCTTTATGGCGTAATAAATTGGGAATAACCACACCCACGCCTTTTCCGCTACCAACAGAAGCTATTGTTAAAATATGACTGTCATATCGGCCAGTATAAACATATGACCCATATCCCAATTTACCAATAATAAAGCCTTCTTGTTGAAGCATACCTGCTTTTCTAAGATCTTCAAGCTGGGCCCAACGTTGTTTTCCTCCATGCATTTTCTCATCATCGGGCACCAAATCCGCAGGTGGAGGTGCTGTTTGTTGAAAGCCTTGAAGCTCTGTTTCAATATTTTCTTCAAGTTCCTCAGCTTCCATTAGACTTAATTCCTTCTTTGCTGAATAAGGATTAATTTCGGGCTTGTGTACCAAATGCTGAACATAATCGAAGAATTCACTAATATCATAATGATCTATATCGTTTAACTTTCGATTAACCTTTATCTCTAGTTGTCTATTCTCATTAAAATATGCTACCGTTTCTGGAGTTGGTTTAACAAACTTCCATGGCCTCTTAGGATTATCCCTAAATGAAATCGGATTATTCGGCTTTGCCGTAATAGAAACCTCATTCATCGGCTCATGTAATTCCAATTGATAGAAAGCGTTAGGAGTTCTATACGACCACACATTTTCAGCAATCTTTGATATCTGCCCAACTTTCGCGAAGTTCAACATAGTTTCAATGAAATATGATGCCCCCTGATAATTCTTCATAAGTGATTGTAAATCATCTTCAGAAATAGGATAGTTTATCGATCCAATAAACTGAAGAGCTGCCTGATGCTTTGAAATCATGAATTTCAAGTCATCTGTAGTGGCAGAGGACATGTCTCTATCAACATTGTCACTATAATTTTTAAGTGTACGTTCTGCTTCATTACAATAATTGACCATCTGCACAATCATAGCATGCTCTTTAGCTTCTTTAGGTATACCTGCTTTAACTTGCTCTGCTAACGATAGCATTCTGCTATTTTCCTTTCTTGCAGATTCTATTTTGTTTACAATGTCATGTAATGTCCTGATATTCTGCTTCTCCCCATATTTCTTAGCTCCTGATACGAATAACGAAATTATGGAACTTACCAACTTTGATATTATGGAAATAGCACCAGATACCAAGCTAATAAGTAACTGAAAGAAAATAGTAAATAACTGTGCCATAATATATGATTTTTACTATGAAACGCCTAAATTCTTAAGTATACTGATAAATAGTGAGGTAAGTCTTTCTCTAAATGCCGGATTTACACTTGCTATATCAAACCTTACATTTCGGAATGAGCCTTTTGCTGCATCAACGAGATTGCTAAGGCCAAGTTCTTCACGCATAAATTGTTCTATTCCCAAATCATCTCCTGTTGTTGGATAACTGCAGGCCTCGAGATACCCAGTATCTGCTTTAACACAAATGAACATAAAGTCTATGCTCTTTGTCTTTCTTCCAACAGATTCCAATATGTTCTTAAGGGTTGAGAAGGTACCATCTGCCGAGAAATGTTCAGGCGAGGAATGTTTACTTAACCATTTTTCTATATTTTCACTTGGAGGATTGAAAGAATAGTCAATCATCGCAGGGTCTATAACAAATACAACAGTTTGGACATTCCTATAGAAATCCATCGCTGTTTTACTAGCCGTAGATGCCTGATTAAATTTCTCGCCAGCAACATCGTAAAAGAACAAGTGATATGGTACTGGATTCATTTTACGATTAATCATCACTTGAATTGCCTTATAAGAGTCTTTTAGGTCTGTCTGAATACTTAGTCCCTTTTCTATTCTCCTAATATTATCTTCAATATTTGTATCATATTCTGCATCAATTTGGCTTACACGATCACCAAAATAATTCTTTAGTGCTCCCAAAGCAGTATACAGCAAGAATGATTTTCCAGAAGAACGGTGTCCGACAATACCGATGTGCTTTTCTGTTCCAAATGTCTTATCTGCATCTGCTTTCATGAAACTACCACAGCTGGTACATTTACGCAACAATTTCCCTTTTCCATTAAAAAGCATAGTTGGAACCTTTTCACCAGTTTCTGGATTTTTCTGTGTAAATACGCCATATACTCCAGGATGTAAGGGTACTGGATGCTTATGGTGTTCATCTACCCAATATTCTGGCGTGTGAGTACTACCACAAGATGGGCATGGCCGTCTTACACTATAGACCTTCATAACAGAAAACTCCAACCCCATTAAAAGGAAAACAATTATCATTATCAATATAGCGAATGCTGAGAAAATCACCATAGGTGTTAAGAATGTAGCCAATATAACATCCCAGAAATTTGTAAATAGACCAAATCCCCATGAGAACAGATTTAAATCGTTCATGAAAGAAAAGTCCCACTCAACAATGGAATCTCCAAAATTTCTTATTGGTTCTTCGAAATAGACAATGACTGCGCCAATTATAGTAGGCAGACATCCAACTGGTTCTTTCCCAAAAAAGACAACTAATGCACCAAGAACCAAACAAATCCAACCAATCCATACGATTGCAATAAGAATCCACTTGATTACAAATAGTATCCCATAGGTAACGCCGCCAACTGCTAATAGAAATATAATCGCAGAAACGAAAGCCAATAATAGTAATAAAATAGAAACGCCTACTTTAAGATATGGCTCTTTATTAAACATCCATAATCTTTTCATTCCATTACTATTTACCTGTCCCCCAAAGTTATTAAAGAGATCATGCTTTTTATGTGCCCATCGGTAATATCCCCATGCAAAGAGTAATGTTAAACCTAATAAAACTACAAACAAAATCCCCGTTGGAGTGTTATTACTAGCATTATTCTCCATAAAGCGATATTCTGCATCAGAAATATAGTCTTTGATAAAATTGCCAGTAGCGACTGGGCTTGCTAAAGCAGCAACCTGTACATCTGAGTTCTCAGAATTAACATTGTTCCCTAACGTATAGATTCGTTCCAAACGAGCAACGACCTTGCCTCTTTTATTCTTCTTAACAGCCTTAATCCAATTACCATTATCGTCATCAGTATAACTATAGTAATAAGTTGATTTAAGTTTTAATGGATCACCTTCATATTCTCGTTCAGCTACTAATCGGCCTGAAATCGAGTCATACTCTTCCTCATTTGCAAATTGTAGTCCTCTTGAAACTGTGGATGCCAACTTTCCGTTAGGATGATAAGCATATTCAGTTGACTCACTATCACTTTCCCAATAGTTAGTATAGTGAAGTTTAAGTTTCCCTTCTGGTGTGTACTCATAAACATCTTCGTATTCTGGAGTTACTTCTTCTCCCTCTGTTCTGCTAAATCTAACAGTCTGAAGCTGATTGTTTTCATTATAAATGATTTCTACCTTTCGGTTTTCGCTTTCAACATTTTCTAACTTAGTGCCAGAATAGGTATACTTGAATGAACTTGAATAATCTATATCATTACGATTAACAGATACCGACGTAATGAGACCGTTACTATTAATGTTATACTTACTTGTTCTAATAAGTTTACCTCGCTTGTCGTATTCATTTTCTTCAACCATGTCTGCATTTGTCGGACATGAAAAACTAACTGCTTTGAATGAATCAGGTAGTGTATACTTTTTAGATTGCTGAGTATTGCAAGCAGTTATGCAGATAACTGACAGAGCAAATAACAGTTTGAAAATATGATTATTTTGTTTCATAATTACTATTTTTTATTAGTTAATAAATTAACGATTGCGGAGGTTCCTTTGCGTACCATTTTACGTACAAAGGAATTTTCCTCAACCAGAACTTGTTTAAGTTCTTTTTCAGAAAGATATTCAGAAACTCTTTTCAAACTATATTTATGCCAACTCATGTTGTCTGTGACATGAAGAATATAATCAGTTCGTTTCTTTTTGGGCAGAGTATTCCATATCGTTTCTATTATACGAGCAGCATCTTTGGGATTGCCACAAACGTTATTTGCAAAGTGCGCGACCTCGTTAGCTTGTGGATTGGAATTAATCCAAACATCAAAAATATTTAACAAATATTCTTTGTTCTTGGAAATTGTCTGCGCAAGAGCGATTATTTTTGTATCCACATAAGTCAGATGTTGTTCTCTTAAAATTGCTAACAAAAGACTGCATCTTTCTTTCGTAACTGGCTGGATTAATAATGAATCCCTAACTTGTGATAGCAAACTTTCATCTATTTGACTTGGATGGCTTTCAAGAAAACTTAAATAAGTATTAGCAATCTTGTCATTGTCAAATAAATCACGTGGTTCTTTATTAATGGAAAGGAAATAATGCATCGTCTCATTAGGCTTTCTTCCAATTTGTTGGATAAAGAACTCGGTGATAAGATTCTTAAATGTTTTGGCAATCTCTATATTACCATTTATTAAATCTTTCCAATCGTCTATACATTCATCGATTGGGAAAAGTGTATTAGCAAGATCTTCTTTGTCTTGAACGTTAGAATCGAGAATGTGATTTACAATGACTCCAATGTTGGCATTTAAATCTTGACCATAATACAATTTAATAAACTTTTCCCAATGTATTTGCAGGTTTGAAGTATTTAATGAATTGTAAAAAGAATACTCGTTAGGAATAAACTTTTGTGCATTCTTAATCATATAAATGGCACCATCAAGTCTTTCTTTGCTATTGCCAAGAATTCCAATAAACATTTCACTTTTATTGAACAGCAGGTCAATTACAAAATCACAGCTTTGGGGGGTTACTGATAAATGATGGGGGCATTTGTTATTTAAAAAATTTACGTTTTCTAATGCAGACCAAATATCACCAGCTTGGCATGGCACAGAAAAAACTCTATTAATTGCATTATTAACTTTTTCCCATACAGCACGTTCATCATTTGTGCTTAATGCAGTAGACGCAATCTTATCTAATGTGTCAATATTTAATTGCTCAATCGATAATTCTTTCGAAGTAGAAGCCAAGAGCATTAGTTTATATACGAATGGATAATCGATTTCTCTATCGAATTTCAGTCCAAGGAATAGCTGTACTATTTTTGACAGGGTTTCTGTATCACCTTCTTGACAACAATTGACAATTTGTTCATATAGATAATTACTTTCAATATTATCTGTTTTCGGATTACTCTCTAACAAATTGACTGTTATGTGATAATTATCATCTGTAGGAGTCTCTTCTTTTTCATTTATGATGAGCATATTTAGCCCATCAGGTACACTTGACATCAGTCGGGTGTTTGCCTGAAAGAAAACCTTCTCTGTTAACTCATTGGGTAGAGACCCTAATGAACATAGCAATTTTTCTACTTTCTGATGGTTTACTTTAAAAAGAATCTTATTCTGTCCATTAGATAATCCACACTTGCTATTCTTGAACAATTGAAGTAGTGCAATTATTAACCAACCAAATTCAATGTCCGCATTATTTATTTTACTTATATCCTCAATACTAATAACTCCATCATTTAGAGGAGTAGGATCTCCAACAAGATATGAACATAATTCCTTGTTTTCTGGTGTACAAAGGGTATTTTGCGGTAAAAAGTTTTTTTGGACGATAGCATTTGACAAAACCGTAACACTTGGACACTCTTTGAATACCAGCAAATGAGCAAAATAATTAGATCCGGCCCTACGAGCACCTTCCATTTGGGCAAAATAGCCATAATCCAAACCCAGATATAATGTTTTTGCAACAATATATCTTGTTTCACCACTATTCAATGTGACTTTTCTAAAAGTGTACAGACTTGGGTATTCTGATTCAACATCAGGATTGGACATAATGGCCTCTTCTGTAGCCATATTGTCCATAGGAAGGCGGTAATTAATACCACACTTAGTGAATAGCTCGTCAGCTTCCATATCGGAAATCCCCGGACTTTTAGAACGTACCCCAAATCCTGGTGAACCCGTTGTTATAGATTTTTGTGATGACGCACAGATAATCTGTTCATAATGAATTGTATTCATATTACATTCTCCTATATTTATTTATTAATTGGCAAAGAATATTTAAACTGACTTAGAATCCAAACCAAAGGATCTAGAACTCTATATGGTCTTACCTTCTGTATTTTGTTAGCCGTATCGGGTTGACCTCCCAATGCTGAAATTCCAAAATATTTAGCATTCTTATAATTGTTTCGAATAGTGGATACGAAATTACTTTCATCCCAAGCCATTAATGCCCCTTGGAGGCTGTTGCTTATACTGTCAAATTCGGATAATGAAACACCACTACCACTTAGGAAGGAACTGTTACTTTCCATCGACATTCCAGCTATTGACGTATCTGCAAATAACTCATCATTATTGAGAATTGCATCAATCTTACTAAATACAAGAGCCATCGGCTTTTTAAAATGAGCATCACGAACAGTTGGATTACCTTCCTTAAAGTGGGTAAGAAGATTGTCTATAATTGTATTATAGTGCAATTCTATAGGATCTTTAACACCAAGTTTGCCATGAACATAAGGAACGGCAAATGTGTCAAGAAGGAAGATGACTGCATCTGACTCATTTAAGAACTTGACGTTCCCTGCAATATTATTAATATTTGCAAAGTTCTCACCAGCAGTATCATAAAACACAAGATATATTGAATCACCTTTCTCCTGGCTCAGCTCATATATCAACGGAATTCTGCTTTTAGGGTCATTTATATCTGTTTGGGGAGGACATTTTCCTTGTCTATATAACACATCGAAGAAATCACGTTCATAACGCTGTTGAGTGTTATTGCGCGGATCGTCAGTTACATTGGCTGCCGTTGTACCTATGTTACCAAGGTGTCTACCATGGCGGAACAACTCATTTATTAATGTTGTTATATAATTGGTTTTCCCACTACTACGTGCACCTATGATAGAAATGATATATCCCTTTTTCTTTACCATCTCTTTCGGAATACGGTTATGACATTCTGGGCATATCATTAGATATGATTTTTCTCCACACTCTGGGCATTTTGCAGATTCAGGGATTCCCAGCTTTAAACCAAAGAAACCTCCAGAGGGTTTTATTGGAACACCTGTAATCTGAGGTGTACCCCAGAATTTGTGCAAGATGGGATCATCTTCATGCTTGCAACGACTTATGTTATTACAGCGGAACTCTACATCATTCCTTTCGAATTGTTCAAAACAATATGGACAAACTACCTTACTCATAAATTCTTATTTTATTTGTCTTATTTCTGGCGTAACTACAACTTGTTTCGCAAAATTGCGATTTGCCGCTATTAAGCGAAAATGTACACTTTGCCCCCTCATCTTTCTCTTAAATGTGAAAGGTATCTCAATCGACATGTTAGGTTTTATATCAGATTGACTTATTATTGCGGTTGGTGTATAATGAACAAGATCTATTGGCGGAAATTGTTCTTGAACCAACAAATGCAAGTCACATGGCAAAATCGAATCTGCCTTAATCGTAATTGTATAGTCATCTGAAGCAAGAAAACCTAACTTTCTCTTATTTTTAACACCTTCGAATGCG
>JAEEGK010019903.1_pt1 | contig 14339 bp, 9 predicted proteins | sample 8958771 | NCBI WGS metagenome assembly JAEEGK01 (sample SAMN16246547, study PRJNA631951) | gut metagenome | biome: gut microbiome; feature: rumen; material: SC-attached | host: Bos | place: Iran: Karaj | collected 2018-10
GTTTAAATAATTCTCGAGCCATTGCACGGATTTTATATCAAGATAGTTTGTCGGTTCGTCGAGTAATATAACATCCGGTTTGTTTAAGAGGATCTTTCCGAGCATAAGTCTTGTTCGTTCTCCGCCTGATAAAAGATTGACCTTTTTGTCGGCTTCGTCAGCGAAAGACAGACCGTTTAAAACACCGTTTATCTCGGATCTGTAGGTATAACCGCCGTTCTTTTCAAAGATCTCGGTCATCGAATGATATTTGTTCATGTATTCGGCTATATCATTCTCGGAAATGTTTTTAAGATCGTTCTCCATCTGACGGATGCGGTTTTCGTATTCTATAAGATCCTTCTTACAGTCAAGGAGTTCTTCCATAACCGTCTTTTCGGAATTGATATCCTGATTCTGGGCAACATATCCGATCGTTGCATCTTTTTTAAATACGATATCCCCCGAATCTTTGGTGTATTCACCTGTGATAAGCTTTAAAAGAGAGGATTTGCCTGTACCGTTATCGCCGATAAGAGCACATTTTTCCCCTTCATTTAAAAGAAACGATATATTGTTAAGTATTTGATTTTCCCCGAAAGACAGGGAAACATTGTTTAAACTCAGTACCATGAAACATATTTTATTAAATTTACATATGCTTATCAAGGTGTTTTTTATGGTATTTGTGCCATGATTGTGATAAAATGACTACATATGGTTATTTTTAGGGAGATCTGAAAAAATGTATGATTTGGTATTAAAAGATATTAAGGCTCATAAGAAGCTTATTATCGGTTATATATCGATATTGCTTGTTGTAGCCGTTTTTTGTTCGCCATTTTTCGGATTCGGAGGAATGTTTGTCAGGGCTTCGGAAGAAACAGTTCCCACTGAAGAGACTATCTATACTTTGTCTCAGATGTTCATGGGACAGTCTATTAAGAATCTTGCCGGTGCCTATGCATCCGTAGTCGGTGTTTCCGCAGAACCCTTTACGGCGCTTTTGTTTCTCGGACTCATGGAAAACATTAACCGTGCATGCGGAAGCCCTTTGAATATAGTTTCCACACCTGCAGGTAATCCTATAGTACTCCTGGTTATGGCTTTATTCTTTCTTGCAAGCAAGCTGATGAAGTCATTTGAAACAACTAAAGTTTTCGGTCTCTGTACTCTGGGAGAACTCGAGAAATACTTGGGACTTGTTTTTATCCTGGTACTTGGGATCTTAAATGTAGTCGGTGTGACCGATATGTTTGCGCAGAATACCGTTAATGCTGCTGCAGGTCCTGTAACGGCTTCGCCTCAGAGTGTTGCTCTCGGAATATTCGGAACACTGTTTTCCGTATTTATGGCTCTTGTGTCAGTTGTTGTATATCTTGTTATCAAGACCGTATTCTTCGGACTTGATGCACTTCAGTCATGTTTTTCGTTCATTCCTTTTTCGGGTGCTGCATTTGAGATCTTTAAGACAGTATTTGTTATCGTAGTGATCACGATCAACGTTCTTTTCCCCTGGGTGGGAGTAGCACTCAATATAATCGTATTTCTTATATGCTGCCTTTTGTTCAGATTTTTCCTCGGTGTCGAAGAATTTTTAAGAAAGATCTATATCAAGCCTTTTATTGCAAGACTTAGAGGCTTTAACGATGAGATACCTCTTGTTTACTCAAAACTACCCAAGTTTTTGAGGAAATACTGCGAAGCCAATGAGATCACTTACGATGCGGCTTTACCTGCTTATTCTTTCAAACGCAAGGAAGCTGACGGCTTTAAGATCCGATTCATGGATAAACTGTGGGTTCTTAATACCGAGGAAGGTCCTGTATTCTTAAAGAGAAAAGGCCTTAAGAAAGTCCAGAAATACGAACTTTTCGGAAAAGAAAAGAAGTATTACTTAAAGAGAGATTTCAGATTCCTTGAGATCTTTTCTAACCCCGTTGACGAGAAACTCTCGAAGAAAGATTTAAGAGTCGTTATCTCTGTCGAATATGTAAAGAGATTCGATCATATATGCGAACTCTTCGGCTTTGAGAATTACCATGTTGTAAAAGAAAACCTTAAACTCAGCAAAAAAGAGTTAAGACTTCAGAAACGTGAAGACAGAAAAGAAAAGATAAAAGAGAAAGTCAGCGGATTCACTGACCGTATGGTTCAAAAGTTAAGACCTGCATACGAAAAAGTAAGATCCGTAATGCCTTTCGGCAAAAAAGAAGAATATTAAAGAAAGCGAGAAAATAAAATGGCAAAAGTATTACCTTTTAAGGGTATAAGACCCACAGTTGAAAAATGTTCCAAGATCGCAGCACTTCCTTATGACGTATACAACAGGGAAGAAGCTAAAGTCGTTGTATCCGCAAATCCTGATTCTTTCCTTGCTATCGACAGAGCAGAAACTTCTTTCCCTGATGATGTTGATACATATGATGAGAGAGTATATGTAAAGGCTCATGATCTTTTATGGGATAAGATCAACAAGGGAGATTTTGTTACAGAAGATAAGAAAGTTTATTATATTTACGAACTTATCATGGACGGAAGATCACAGACAGGTATCGTAGCCTGCGCTTCCATAGATGATTACGTAAATAACATCATCAAAAAGCATGAAAACACAAGAGCGGACAAGGAAGTTGACCGTATTAAGCATGTAACTGCCTGCGAAGCTCAGACAGGACCCATTTTCCTGGCTTACAGATCAAATGATACTATCAATGAAGTAGTTAACAGGATCAAAAAAACTCCTGCTCTTTATGATTTCGTTGCACAAGACGGTATCACACATAAAGCCTGGATCATCGATGATTCATCGGATATTGAAAAAATCGAAAACGCTTTTGCCGGAATGGATTCCATTTATATCGCAGACGGGCATCACAGATGTGCTTCCGCATGCAAGGTCGGCTTAAAGAAGAGAGAAGAGAATCCTTCTTATACCGGAGATGAAGAGTTTAACTATTTCCTTTCCGTTCTTTTCCCCGACGATCAGCTTATGATCATGGATTACAACAGAGTTGTTAAGGACTTAAACGGTCTTTCAAGCGAAGAATTCAAAAAAGAGATAGATAAAGTATTCGATACCGTAAAGACAAGTGATGAAGCCATCAAACCTTCGGTAAAGGGTGAGATGTCAATGTATCTTGACGGTAAATGGACTCTTCTTAAAGTTAAGGATGCATTTACTTCAGACGATCCCATTAAGGGACTTGATGTTTCCATCCTTCAGAATGAGATCTTAAATCCCGTTCTGGGTATCGAAGATCCCAAGACTGATAAGAGGATCGACTTCGTCGGCGGTATCAGAGGACTTAAGGAACTTGAGAGAAGATGTGAGAAGGACTGCGTACTTGCTTTTGCTATGTATCCTACTTCGATCGGCGAGTTGTTCTCGGTTGCGGATGCGCATCTTCTCATGCCTCCCAAGAGTACATGGTTCGAGCCTAAATTAAGAAGCGGAATGTTTATTCACAGCATTAAATAATATATTTATATCTTTATAAATTCGGGGGTCATTTGTATGGATCAAAAACATTATAATATGATGGATTGGGAAGCGATCGAAAGTATAGTTTATGCAGACAGCAGCAAACCTTTCGATATACTTTCCGTATCAAAAAAGGGAAAATCTAAATTAATCCAGGCTTTTTATCCGGATGCTTTAAAAGTTACGGCTAATTTCATCGTTGAAGGAAAAGCAAAGAGCTTAAAGCTTGAAAAAGTTGATGAAGCCGGATTTTTTGCGGAGTTCTTTTCTTTTGATTATGATTCTTACACATTCAAGATCGAATATGACGGTCTTACAAAGGATAAAGTTGTCGATCCTTACAGCATTCCCGTAAATATCGATGCGTCGGCGTATAAAGATATCCTTAAGGGAAAGTCGGTAAAGGCGTATGAATTCTTAGGAAGCAGAAAGAAAAAATACGGAAAAACCGAAGGTTACGAATTCTGTGTATATGCACCCGGTGCCAACTCTGTTGCTATCGTCGGTGATTTTAACAACTGGAAAGAAAACGCCAACCTTATGCAGAATGATCCGACCGTTAAGGGCCTTTACAAGATTTTCATTCCCGGATTAAAGGATTATTCGACTTACAAATATGTTATCAATCATAAAGGATCAAAGATCTATAAGAACGATCCGTTTGCCCTCGGTATCGACGGAGACAATTCGGTTTGTGTTCCTTTTACATACAGCGAAAAGAAAGCTAAAAAAGCCCCTTGTCCCAAAGATCTTGACCTTCAGCTCCTTGAAGTCGATCTAAATTCGCTTTTTAAAGAATTTAAGGATGCGGAAAAGATCTCTGATCATCTTTGCGATCATATTAAAAAATATGATTATAACAGCGTAGTTTTCATTCATCTTTTTAAATCTAACAATCCGAACGATATCTATGAAACGATAACGGCATATTCTTTTGATTCGGCAAACGGACTTACACCCGATTCGTTAAAGAACATTATGTCAAAGATCAGAGCCCTGGGCGTTAACATGTTTATTGAACTGCCTTTGGCTTATGCATCGGATTGTGAAAGCGGTTTATCCGAGTTTGACGGAAATCATCTTTTTGAAAACGATGATGCAAGACTTTCCAAACATAATTTCTATAAAGCCATGCTTTATGATTTTACACATCCGTTTACCAAATCATATCTTTTATCGAGTGTTAACTTCTTTATGAATGAATTTGATTTTAACGGATATGTATTACCCAATACAGGCGTTCTTTTGTATCACGATTACAACAAGAATCCCGGCGAATTCATTACGGAAGAATGGGGAAGCACGCTTAATTCAAAAGGAGTTGCTTTCATTAAAGAGATAAACAGATTTGTGCATAAGGAATATAAGAATGCTCTTTGTATAGCAAGCATTTACGCTTACTACAAAGATGTTACGGGAAAGAGTACCGATTCGCTCTGCTTTGATTACTGCATGAATACGGGAGCTACAGAAGAAATCCTTGAATTCTTAAAGCTCGATCCGGTATTCAGAAGAGACAGACTCGATTCATTCCTTCTGTTCACTCATTTCTCAAATAATGAGGAGAAGTATATTTATCCTTATTCGAGAAAGGAAAATACAAAGGATTTCGCGAGCATTTACGATCGTATGCCAGGCGATAAGATACAGAAACTGTCAAATCTTAAGAGCGCTGTTATCTTCAAACATCTGTTATTCGGTTCCCAGCTTATGAATATCGATGTTGATGAGATCGCAGGGTGCGACAATGATATCAGGGAAAAATATTTTTCATTCCTTTATGATTTCAGAAGAGTATATGAAGCCAACAAGCATCGTATCAGAAACTTCAACGCACAAAAGCCTTTCAGCTACAAGTGTATTGACAATCAGGTATTCACGAGAGAGTACTTTGACGGTGAAAAAGATTACATCATCGTATTTAACTTCTCGAAGGATTCCTATCAGAAATACAATATTCCCGTAACTCATGCCGGTGTTTACAGGGAAGTGTTCAATTCGGACTGCACTAAGTACGGCGGAGAAGGAGTCTGCAATACAAAGAACATTCAGACAACTGATTCCGAATCATCTGAAGCCGAGAATCTTACGATCAAGCTTCCCGCACTTTCGATACTTGCTTTTGAATACAGAGAATTCACGCAGAAAGAACTTGATGCTATCTTCTTAAAGAAGAAAAAAGCAATGATCAAATTTGTTGAAGGCGAGAAGAACAAGATAAAGGAAAAACTCAATGCCGATATCGAGGTTCTTAAAAAGGATGCCAAAGAAAGGATGAAAGAGCTTGACGAGCTTCTGATCCCTTTTAACAAATAAAGAAGGTTATAAAAATGCTTGATATTATTAAGGATTATTTCAGTAACATATTCAACGAAGCGCTTTTAAATAAGATCTTTTCACTTACGTGGAGAGTTCTTATAAGTCTTGCGATACTTATCATTACGGTCCGCCTTGTAAAGCTTTTCAAGAAGTTTTTAAGGAAAGCTTTTAAAAACTTAAAACTTGATGACGGCATTGCAGGCTTTCTTGTGTCTTTGATCGGCGTAGGATGCTATATTCTTGTCGGATTCTTTGTTGCGCAGAGCCTGGGCGTAGATGCGGCCAGCATCATAGCTTTACTCGGATCGGCAGGAGTTACCGTAGGTCTTGCGATCCAGGGCTCGCTTGCAAATATAGCCGGCGGTGTGCTTATACTTATCCTTAAGCCTTTCAAAGTCGGAGATTATATTATCGAGAATACTCACAGCAACGAAGGTACAGTAGTCGAGATAGGTCTTATTTATACCAAACTCAATACTTTTGATAATAAGACAGTCATTCTGCCTAACGGTACACTCGCCAATTCTTCGATCGTAAACGTTACTCATACACCTTTCAGAATGATCGAGCTTATCTTTGATATAGCTTATTCGGCCGATTACAATCTTGCCAAGGAAGTTATTGAAAAGATAATCCGCGAAGATGAAGCGGTATTGCAGGAAAAACCTGTTCTTATCGCAATGGATTCACTTGATTCGAGTTCTGTTAAGGTATGTTCGAGATTTTATGTTAAAAATGAAAACTTTATCCCGACAAGATACAGAATACGTGAAAAAGTGAAATTTGCTCTTGATGAGAACGGTATCGAGATACCTTTCACGCAGGTTGTAGTACACGAAGCGAAGTAGATACTGTTATTCAACGGTATCCGGACGAAATTATTTGTTTTTGAAAAAAATAATTAAGTCTTGATTTAACACGCTTCTGTGTTTATAATATAAAAATGTTTTATATATAAAGCATTTTTGCCGGAATAGCTCAGTCGGTAGAGCACTTCACTCGTAATGAAGGGGTCGTCAGTTCAAGTCTGATTTCCGGCTTTCAAATGTAATCGGGGATGGGAACATTTATGTTTCCATTTTTTAAAAATATTTACCTTAAGAATCGGGAGATATATATGGCAGTTCTCTGGGGCGGAAGATTTACAAAAGAAACGGATGATAAGGTTTTTAATTTCAACGAATCGCTTTCGTTTGACAAAAGACTTTATGCAGTAGATATAAACGGTTCCAAATGTCATGCAAAAATGCTCGGAAAGCAGGGTATCATTACCGAAGCTGAAGCCGAAAGCATTATCAAGGGTCTTGATACCATCTTAAATGACATTGAGAGCGGTAAGCTTGAATTTGATAACAAATGTGAAGATATTCACAGTTTTATCGAAGCCAATCTTACCGAAAGGATCGGAGATGCAGGTAAGAAACTTCATACCGGAAGAAGCCGTAACGATCAGGTCGCTCTCGATATGAGGATCTATACCAAAAACGAAGTACTGACTTTAAGCGAGCTTCTTACTTCTTTATTAACAGTGCTTCTTAATAAGATGAAAGAAAATACCGAGACTTACATGCCGGCATTTACTCATCTTCAGAAAGCCCAGCCCACAAATCTTTCTCATTACATCGGAGCATATGTCGAAATGTTCTTAAGAGACAGAGACAGACTGGCTGATATAGTAAAGAGGATGAATTATTCGCCACTCGGTGCCGGGGCTTTATGCGGAACTACATATCCTTTGGACAGAGATTATGTTGCAGGACTTTTGGGATTTGAGTCAGCCACTTACAATTCCATGGATTCCGTTTCCGACAGAGACTATCTGATCGAAACATTATCCGCATGCTCAATGATAATGATGCACTTATCGAGATTTTCGGAAGAACTTATCATCTGGAACTCGAATGAATATAAGTTTGTTGAGATGGATGACGCTTTTTCCACAGGTTCATCGATAATGCCTCAGAAAAAGAATCCGGATATCGCAGAACTTGTAAGAGGCAAGACCGGAAGAGTGTACGGTGCGCTTGTTTCTCTTCTCACAACAATGAAGGGGCTTCCCCTTGCTTACAATAAAGACATGCAGGAAGACAAGGAAGTTGCTTTTGATGCACTTGATACAGTTAAAGACTGCATCACGTTATTTACCGGTATGATCGATACCATTACTTTTAACAAAGATGTAATGGCAAAGAGTGCGATGAAGGGATTTACCAATGCGACAGATGCTGCTGACTATCTTGTAAGAAAAGGCATTCCTTTCAGAGATGCTCACGGTATCATCGGCCAGCTGGTCCTTAAATGCATCGAAAAAGACTGTTCGATAGAAGATTTAAGCATTTCCGAATTAAAAGAGATATGCGATTCGTTCGACGAAGATGTTTATGATGCGATCTCTCTTAAGACCTGTGTTGAAAGAAGACTCACAAAAGGCGCTCCCGGAGCGATCAAAGAAGCGATCAGAAGATACGAAGAAATAATATAACTAAACATTTTAAGATTTATTCCGATATTTAGTTTCAAATATTTATGATTAAGTCCGTTTTACGGATAATGGAGGATAAAACAATGAGTGACAAATTACGTGTTGGTATTTTAGGCGGTACAGGTATGGTAGGACAGAGATTCATTTCTCTTCTTGAAAATCATCCCTGGTTTGAAGTTGTATTGATCGCAGCATCACCCAGATCAAAGGGTAAAAGATATGAAGAAGCTGTCGGCGAAAGATGGAAAATGACAACGCCAATTCCCGAAAAAGTTAAAGATCTTGTAGTTTACGACGTAAATGAGATAGATGAGATCGCTAAGCAGGTTGATTTCTGCTTCTCAGCAGTCGATATGACAAAGGATGAGATCAGAGCGATCGAAGAAGCTTATGCCAAAGCTGAGATCCCCGTTGTTTCCAATAACTCTGCTCACAGATGGACGCCCGATGTCCCCATGGTAGTTCCTGAGATCAATCCCGAACACATGAAGGTTATCGACGACCAGAAGAAGAGACTCGGAACAAAGAGAGGATTTATCGCAGTTAAGCCTAACTGTTCTATCCAGTCTTATGCTCCCGTTTTAACGGCCTGGAAAGAATTTGAGCCTTACGAAGTTATCGTTAGTACGTATCAGGCTATTTCCGGTGCGGGTAAGACGTTTAAGGACTGGCCCGAAATGGAAGGAAACATCATTCCTTACATCGGCGGCGAAGAAGAAAAGAGTGAAAAAGAACCTTTGAGAATCTGGGGTAAGGTTGAAGACGGAGTTATCAAACCCGCCGACGACATCAAGATCACGAGCCAGTGCATCAGAGTTCCCGTTCTTAACGGACATACGGCTACGGTATTCGTTAAGTTTAAGAAACAGCCTACGAAAGAACAGCTCATCCAGAAGTTATGGGATTTCAAGGGACTTCCTCAGGAACTTAACCTTCCTTCTGCTCCCAAGCAGTTCATTCAGTATCTTGAAGAGGATAACAGACCTCAGGTTGCTCTTGATGTTGACTATGAAAACGGAATGGGCATCAGTGTCGGACGTATCAGAGAAGACAGCATTTACGACTGGAAGTTCGTTGGCCTTTCTCATAATACGATAAGAGGCGCAGCAGGCGGAGCTATCCTTTGTGCCGAACTTCTTAAAGCTCAGGGTTACATTTCAGCTAAATAAGTTTTACTTTGTATCAGATTAAATTCGGGTTCTTCGTATTTAACGGAGAACCCGACATAAATGTGGGGTGAACTGATGACAATCGGCAGAAGCAGTGAAATTGAATATTTAAAAAAGATATTTAATTCTGATGAAGGTTCTTTAGTGACTCTTTACGGTCGCGGAGGTGTCGGTACTTCTACCGTTTGGCATGAGTTTGTCAAAGATAAAAAATACGTTTATATCAAATGTCCGAAAGCCAGCAGCAAACAGATAAGTTTTCTTATTGCGGGCGATCTTTCTTTAAAAGGTTTTGAATTCAGCGATGAATTCCCTTCTTTTAACACAATTCTTGAAGCATTATCCGATAAATATAAACTTGATAAATTCGTTCTTGTATTAGACGACTTTGAAAACTGTTTCAAAGCGGACGATTCTTATATCGATATTCTGTTTTCATATATCAAATTAAATAAAAAAGACAACAGATTTATGTGTCTTCTCGTTTCTCATGATACAAGATACGTTGAGAATATATTTGTATCAAAGATCGGTAAAAATGCTCTTGCCATCGACGGATTTTTAAAGATCCAGCCGGTTTCTTTCATCGATCTCGTAATGTTTTACAATACAGAAGATACTTCCAAATGCATGGATCTTTATGCGCTTCTTGGCGGAAACATTGCGTTCTACAATTATTTTGATATCAATAAATCCTTAAGGGACAATATCATAAAGACATTTTTAAGATCGGATTCCGTCTTCAGGAGAGCCGGAAACGATGTTGTTTTGGAGTATTTAAGAGAAGTTAATGTTTACGGAACGATCCTTTACTGTCTCGCTAACGGCCATAACAAATTAAATGACATATATATCCATACAGGATTTTCGAGAGCGAAGATCAGTGTATATTTAAAAAATCTCATGAGTCTCGATACGGTAGAAAAGGTCTCAAGTTTCGATACGCCCGGCAACGAGAATACAATGAAGGGCGTTTACAGGATCTCTAATCCTATCGTTAATTTCTGGTATAAATTCATTTATCCTCACGAGTCATATCTTGAACTTATGACTCCCGAAAAGTTCTATGATACTTTTATAAACGATAATATTCCCGATTTCTTGAAGGATTCGCTTCCTTTGATCTGCAAGGAATATCTTAATCTTTTAAACAAAAAACACGGCCTTCCCATCAAAGTGACCAAGTACGGCGAGTGGGTCGGAAAAGCCGGTACGATCCATTACATCGGACGCGACGAGCACAGAAACATTCTTGCCGCATACTGTGCGCTCGGAAGCGATGCGATGAATTATTCCGAATTCGAGTGGTTCGATTACTGTCTTAAAGAAGCAAAGATCAAAGCCGATTATATTTATCTTTTCTCCAAAAACGGTTTTGATGAAGATTTAAGCGAAATGCTCTGGGACAGAGAAGTAACTTACGTCGATATTCGAAATCTGTAATTTAAAGAATGATTTTTATGCGGTTCCTTTGAACCGTTTAGTATAAAGGAGTTTTATGGCAAAAGAAGTATATATTGCCGAAAAACCGTCCGTTGCCAAGGAATTCGCAAAAGCATTGAAAGAAAATTTCAAACAGAACGACGGTTATCTTGAAAGCGATAATTCAATCGTTACCTGGTGCGTCGGTCATCTTGTAAATATGAGTTATCCGGAAGAATATGATGCGGGTCTTAAAAAGTGGTCATTCGACACGATTCCTTTTATTCCCGATAGTTATAAATATCAGGTTATCTCTTCGGTTTCCAAACAGTTCAATATAGTCAAAGGCCTGTTGACACGTAATGATGTCGACCGTATATATGTATGCACCGACTCGGGAAGAGAAGGTGAATACATTTATCGTCTTGTCGAACAGGAAGCTCATGTCGAAGGCAAAGAACGCCGTCGTGTCTGGATCGATTCACAGACTGAAGAAGAGATTCAGCGCGGAATCCGTGAAGCCAAAGACTTAAGCGAATACGACAATCTTTCCGCGGCCGCATATTTAAGAGCCAAGGAAGATTACCTTATGGGTATCAATTTCTCCAGAGCACTTACCTTAAGATACGGTTACGGCATGAAGACCTTTCTTAAAGCCGATAAATGCGTTATAAGTGTCGGACGTGTCATGACCTGCGTACTCGGTATGGTCGTAAACAGAGAAAGAGAGATAAGAGATTTTGTTAAGACTCCTTTCTACAGAGTACTTGCATCACTTGATTTTAACGGTACCTGTTATGACGGTGAATTCAGGGCTGTTGAAGGATCCAGATATTTTGAATCACCTGTTCTTTATAAAGAAAACGGTTTCAAGAAAGAAGAAGATGCCAATAAATTAATCGAAGAAGTTAAGGCTGGTGAAGGCGAAGAATTTACGGTTTTCTCCATTGAAAAGAAAAAAGAAAAGCGTAACCCTCCGATGTTATATAATCTTGCAGATCTGCAGAATGATTGTTCAAAGTATTTTAAAATCGATCCTGCAAAGACTTTAAATTATATACAGGAATTATACGAAAAGAAACTCGTTACTTATCCCAGAACGGATGCAAGAGTTTTATCTACAGCTGTATCAAAGGAAATTCACAAGAATCTGAACGGTTTAAAAGTGCATCCTTTGTATGCAGATATAATAAAAGGTATTTTTGAATCCGGTTCGTATAAAAAGATCAGTTCGACAAAATATACAAATGATAAACTGATCACGGACCATTATGCGATAATTCCCACCGGACAGGGATTTGATAATCTTAAAAGCGTGGATGAAACATGTCTTCATATTTATGAGATTATCTGCCGAAGATTCCTTGGTATATTCCTTCCTCCTGCCGTTTATGAAAAGGATTCTCTGGTAGTTGAAAGAAACGGTGAAAAATTCTTTTCTTCATTTAAAGTTTTAAAGGAAGAAGGCTTTCTTGCAGCAACCACTTTTTCTTTTATCAAGAAAAAAGACAAAGATACAGGCAATTCTGACAGTGAAGATCCTGACGAGAAAGGTAAAAGCGATACTGAATCCAAGGATGAGAGTGAAGATGTCAAATGTTCTGAAGAAACACTTGAATTCCTTGCAAAACTTAAAAAGGGAGACAAGCTTCCTTACAAAGAGATTTTCGTTAAAGAAGGAGAGACTTCTCCACCTAAACGTTACAATTCCGGAAGTATGATCCAGGCAATGGAAAGTGCAGGTCAGCAGATTGAAGATGAAGAATTAAGAGCACAGATCAAAGGTTCGGGTATCGGAACTTCGGCTACCAGAGCAGCTATTCTTGATAAATTGTTTAAAAACGGATATTTGAAATTAAATAAGAAAACCCAGATCATCACTCCTACTTTGCTTGGAGAAATGATCACCGATGCCGTACATCTTTCGATACCGTCGCTTTTACATCCCAAACTTACCGCAAGCTGGGAAAAGGGATTGACAATGGTTGCCAATGGCGAAGTCGGCGAGAAAGAGTATATGGACAAGCTTTCCAAATATGTTTCCGATTACACCAATGATGTGAAAACCAAGGACTATAATTCGAAACTTAATTCAAGATACCGATATATAGCCCAATTTTATAAACATTGATGAAATTTTCTTGTTAATAATTGTTTTAAAATGGATTTTTTGATGATATAATAAAAGACGCGTTATTTTTTTAACATACAAGAATAACCGGAAGGTAAGATATATATGAAAAAAGTTAAAATTTGTGAATTATATGATCTGAACGAGACCAGAGCAAAATCTTTGCTTGAAAGCAAGACTTATCCCTGGGAAGTTCTTCCTCTTATCAAAGATTTCATTCTTGAGACGGGAAAGACCTTAAGCGAAGATGAATTTGAAAAAAGAGGCGAAGACGTCTGGATCCATAAAACAGCCAAGATCTATCCTACAGCAAATATTTACGGGCCCTGCATCATCGATGCCGAAACCGAAGTTCGTCCCGGTGCTTTTATCAGAGGAAACGCTTTGGTCGGCAAGAAATGCGTTGTAGGCAATTCGACAGAACTTAAGAATGTTATTCTTTTTAACAATGTTCAGGTTCCTCATTACAACTATGTAGGCGATTCCATACTCGGATATCTGTCGCATATGGGAGCCGGTTCTATCACAAGCAACGTTAAATCCGACAAGAAGCCTGTAATCATAAGAAACGAAGGCGAAAACTTTGAAACCGGCCTGAAGAAAGTCGGCGCAATGCTCGGAGACAGAGTCGAAGTAGGATGCAACTCCGTTCTTAATCCGGGAACAGTCGTAGGAAGGGATTCAAATATCTATCCCACAAGCTGTGTAAGAGGCGTTGTCCCTGCGAACAGTATCTACAAAGGAGAAAACAAGATAGTTACAAAAAAAGATATCTGATCCGAACCAAAACTGCCCCTGCAAAGGGGCAGTTTTATTATAACACGTTGATCGGAAATCCGTTATCTTCTCATCAGCTTTACTTTTAAACATCCGGCGATCAGCCTTAACCCGGAAAAGAACGGGAGATAACGAAAGATCATTTTCGCCTGATCGGAAAAAGACATGCCGCGTTTAAGAGATTGCGCAACCAGTATTTTTTTTGCATTTATGATATTTCTGTACAGATACTTTTGATCGAAAACATGCTTTGACCGGTTTTCCCGAAGGAGTCTGTCGTACCAGGCCACGATCTCAGGCGTGATCTTTGTCTCAAAAAAACGTCCCGACGAATACATATAGTGGAAGTCGACTTCCTCATCCGTAACGTCAGAGAGCAGTGTCGACAACACCTTTTTCTGCGTCATTTGATCGCATCTGATCTGTATGTCTCTCTTTTCAATAGTTATCTGTTTCTCATGTTTTCTGCGATACAGCAGAACCGTTTTTAATACATGAATCTTTCCATAATGACTGAGCCTCTCCCACAGTCCGTAATCCTGTGCATAGATAAGCCTTTCATCATACATTATGTCA
>JAEEGK010019907.1_pt1 | contig 14337 bp, 7 predicted proteins | sample 8958771 | NCBI WGS metagenome assembly JAEEGK01 (sample SAMN16246547, study PRJNA631951) | gut metagenome | biome: gut microbiome; feature: rumen; material: SC-attached | host: Bos | place: Iran: Karaj | collected 2018-10
GGGGATTGGGGATTGGGCCCAATCCCCAATCCCCAATCCCCAATCCCCAATCCCCAATCCCCAATATTTTAATTAAAAATATATTCAATTAAAATATTAAAAACTAATTGTTAAATTTAATATCAATAACATAATGAATATTAAAAATTTTTAAATTTTTTATTAAATAAATTCTCATTATAAGCAAATTTAAATATTATTTAATCAATAAAATAAAAAAAATTATTTTATAAAAATTAATATATATAATTAATATTTTTATATTATTTTATTATTTTTATTTTCCACTTTTTATTATTTTTTCAGCTTCTTCAATTAGTATTTCATTATCAATAATTAAAATATTATCTTTTAAATCTTCTAATAATTTCTTTAAAATTTCTTTTTGATTTTTTGTTCCTTTTTCAAGATTTTTTTGAATATGATTTTTTTTAATTTCTGAAAGACTTTTAATAACAAATTCACTTATTCTTTTATATTCTTTTTTAATATCTTTTATATCAATTACTTTTTTAAAATCATTATATAAATTATTAAATGTTGGAACATCAATATTTTCATTTTTTTTTAATTCATTTTCTATATTTTTTAATTCTATATATTTTTCATTTATTTTATTATTTTTTTCTATTACTTCATTTAAACTTTTTCTATTATTTATCATTGCTGTTTTTACTTTTTTTCTCTTTTCAATTAATTTCTTATTTAAATTTAATATTTGATTTTCATAATTTTTAAGATCTTCAGTAAATCTTTTATTTTTATTTTCTATTTGTTTATAATAATCAATATATCTTCCTTCAATTCTTTTTTTTTCATTTTCTCTTTCTTCATCAGTTTTATAATTATTATTCTTATTTATTTTTGGAAGAGAACTTTCATTAATTTCAATTTTCATATTTTTATTTTTATTTTCATTTTCATTATCATTAATTTTTTGTATAATAACTCTATCTTGTATAGAATATAAATAAAAATTTTTCATAAATAAAGAATTATAACTATTAATTGTAGGAAGAAATTTTTTATTTAAATTAACATTTTCTTTATTTTTTTCAACAAAATCATTTTCAGTATTAACTTTATTATTATTTTGATTAAGATTATTATTTTTTGGTATTTTAGTAACTAATAATTTACTATCAGATTCAATAACAATATTATTTTTATTTTTTCCAAAAATTAATTCATCTTCATCAGGTTCTAACATTTCTCCATTTTCATATTTTTTCATAACAAAATATTTTTTTCTTGATAATTTTGCTTTTTCTGCTCTTCCAACTTCATTTTCTTCCCAACTTAATTTTATTTCATTTTCAAAATCTTCTTTTAAAGTATTTTTAACAAATTGAATTGGTTCTGAAGAAAAAACTCCTATATTCCAATAAAAATCATTATTATATTCTTCTATATTTAATAAATATGAAGGTGCTTCATATGGATCTAAAATACATTTTATTTTATATAAATTTGGAATTTCTGTTAATTTCTTATATGATAATGTTTTATATATTTCTCCTTTTAAACTTAAATTCCTTATTAATGTATGATTTACAAATTGCTTTTGAAATATTACTTTTTCACCTATTGAAAATTCAAATAACATATTTATTCCTTTTTTTATTTTTTGTAAAGGAGGTAATTCATTATTTTCTTCATTATTATTATTTTCATTATTATTATCTTCTAATTGATTATTATTATTAGAAACTTTAGGTCTATATTCTATATTAATATCTAAAGTAGCTGATTCATTTTCAGTTGAAAATAATATTTCATCAAAAATAATTGAATTTCTATTTGGAATAAATTTTTCTCTTATAAAATATGGAGCTATTAAATTTATTTGTTCTGTTAAAATATTTGAATTATCAAATAAAAGTTCTAAATTAATTTGATTTTCAGGAATATTATTTGGAGGGATTATTGATATTTCTATATAATATAATTCACATTCTAAGAAATTTAATATTATATTATTTTTTGGAAATATCCTTTTTTTATGATTTGTTATTCCATTTATTAAAAATACATCTATACAATTTTTAATTATTTTATTTTCAAAATCAATGAAATTAAAATATAATTTTACTTTTTTATTTTCTTCTTCTTCATTATTTGTATTTTTTTTATTATCTTCATTTAATTTAATTTGAATTCTTGTAAATAAATAATAAATATTTTTAGGTAAAATAGGATGATTAATAGTAAAAATTTTTTGAGTATATTTTTTAAAGTCATATAAAAATTTTGAATAAGAATAATTTTCTAATTGATGAATATTAGAAAAAAATTGTAAAGTAAAACCAAAAGGTGTTAAACCACCTTTAATAACTAAATAATATTCTTTATCTTTAGATAAATTTTTTAATTCATAAACAGAAAATAATTTTTGTAATACTATTTTTTCTTTTTTTTCTAATTTTTTGTTTTGTATTTCTTTATTAATACTATATATTTCTATTATTAATGTAAAATGAATAGAATCAAATTTACTTATTTTACTTTTATCTTTTATTATTTCAAAAGGTAAATTTGAACTTATTGATCTTTTATTTTTTTCACAATTTGGTTCAAATATAATAAATAAAGAATCTGAAAAATTTATTTTTTCTTCATTTTCATTTATAGTTTTTTTATCTTTTGATTCTTCTTTTAAAAGTGGTATTAAATGAATTATATTTGATGATTCTTTTTCTTCATAAATATTCTTTTCATAGTCATACCATATATTATCAATTAATAAATTATTTTTGAAAATAGTCATATTATTAATTAAGGAAAAATCAGAAAAATATTCCATTAAATTATCACATGTCATCCATGCTCCTTCTCTAAAATTATTATTATTTTCATTATTATTATTTTCATTATTGTTATTTTCATTATTATTATTATTTTCATTGTTAATATTATTATTAATATTATTATCATTATTAATAGTATTATTATTATTAATAGTATTATTATTATTATTAATAGTTGTATTATTATTATTTATATTATTTTCATTTTTATTATCATCTATATTATTATTATTTTCTTCTTTTTTTTTTTCAGCATATAATAACTTCAAATAAAAATTTTTAGTCCAAAAATTAATTTCTCCTGTTTCATCATCTTTCCAAACTTTATTCAAAAAAGTATTTTTGAAATAATTAACAGAAGGATATTTCAAATTATTAATAATTAAAAATTTTGCTGTTTGAATATGTTCATCATTAAATTCAGAATTAATTTGAAATGCTTTTTTCCCATTAAAATCAATCATATTATTAGTAATTTTAAAAAGAAATAAATTTTGACCATCTTGTCTAAATTCTCTTAATCTATTATGTAATTCAGCTTTTTGTTTTAATCTTAAATCTTTTAATTGAGCTAAATAATTTTTTTTTTCTTGTCCATTCATTTGCTTAAATTTAATATTAAAATTTAATTTTAAATCATTAAAAGGAATTGGCTTTAATCTTTTCATATTAAAATTTCCACTTTGAAATAGTTCTATTATTGAATATGCTATATTACAATAAATTCCATTTTCTAATTTTTTATTTGTTTTATTTATTATTACTGTTTCTTTATTTTTTAATGTTTCTAAAGGAGAAAAATAATTAAAATGTTTTATACTAAAAATATCTGGAAGCTCATATGAAGAAATATTATTTATTTTTTTATTTTTGAATTTATTTAATAACTTATTATTTTCATTATTATTATTATTATTATCATTATTATTATTTTCATTATTGTTATTTAAATTATTTTTATATTTTTCTAATAAATGTATTGAGTTTATATTTGGACTTTTTATATTTCTTTCTGTTTGAAATTGAGGTTTTATTTTTAAAGCTCTTTCAGAATAAACATATTTTACTAATTTAGAATTTTCTTTTTCTAATTTTTCTTGTGAAATATGATAACCAATTAAAATAGAATTTTTAGCAGAATTCATATCATTCTTAAATAATAAATCTTTAATATATTCTTTGATTTCTGAATAATTATCAACATTATCTTTTTCTTCATTTTCATTATTATTATCATTATTTAAATTATATTTTTGATTATTATCTTCAATCAAAGAATAGATAACTTGTTTATCAATATTATATCCAAAATAACCAGTTAAAGCATAAAAAGGAGAAAGATCATAATTTTCTTCATTTTCAAAATAATCATTTCTATATTTATAAGAAAATAATTTAATAATAGCTTTAGTTAAAATCCAAGGCCAAATTTCACATAAATTTTCACATTGAGGAAAATAGCATTCATAAGTTTTTTTATCACAAGGAAATTTATCATCAATTTCAATTTTCCTAAATTTTCCCATGTGAAATAATTTAACCCAATATTTTCCACTTGAATTATATATTGGAAACCCTTCTTCATTTTGAGGATAAATTCTTTTTATAAATTCTTTTTCATTTATATTATTATCTATTATTACTTGAAATAAACTTCCAATCCATTTTAAATAATTACAATAATATCTTTTTAAATTTATATTTGAAGGTTCTTTTTTTTCATTATTTATTATTGTTATTTCATATTCTAATTCATTTATTTTTTTCTCAATTTTTTTCTCATTTTTATCTAATTTCATTTCAGATAAATTGTTAACTAAATTTTTTCCTATTCCAAAATCAATAGAATATCTATAATTTATATTATTATTATCTTTTCTTGTAGAATTTATTTTTTTTGCTATATAATTGAAATTCTTATCAGGTAATTCTTTTCTGATTAATTTAATTAATTGTTGTTGTTTAATTATTTCTTCAGGTCTTTCCCAAATTATGTTATTAAAAGTTTCCTTTCTTACTGAATAAGGAAAAATTAAAAGATTATTATCATTATCATTAAATATATTTTCACTTTGAAAATTATAATTATTAATTTCTTCTTCTGAAGGAAATTCTTCAAATGGTGTATTTGGAATAATAAAAGGAGAATATTCTAAATTTGATTCTTCTGGAAATATTATTAGATTTTGTTCTCTAATATTTATTTCTTTTATACATGATGGAATGTAATCTTTTATATTTTTATTTGATTTTTTAAAACATATATCTAAGTTCTTACTCATTATTTAAGTTATATTTTTTTTTTCAATTTTTTTTTTTTTTTAATTGTTTTATTTTATTTTATTTAATTTATTTAATTAAAATAAAATTAATTATCATATTATTTATCAATATCCTTATCTTCAATAATTGATTAATACTGAATTTAAACTTGATTTAAAAAAAATAAAATCTCTCTTATATATTTTTATTAATTTTTTTAATTTTTCTTCTGTAATTAAATTTAAAAAAAATAAATTTATTAACAAAAAAAAGATATTACAAATAACTTAAAAAAATGATAGTCTATTGGTGTAAATCAAAAAAAAAAAAAGATAAAAATAACGAAGAAGAAAATAAAATATTTCCAAAAATAAACAAAGCACAAAATACAAATAATATAATTCAACCTAAATTATTAAATAACGAAGAAATAATATATGATTCACAAATAGATACAAAAAACTATTCTTTTATTTCTCAAGATTCAAATAGTATATTAAATATATTTGAAACTGAAACAAACGAATCAAGTTCTTTAGATTTATCAAATAAATCAGAAAAAAAAAATAATAGTTTAAATGAAATAAAAATAAAATTTGAATTATTAAATTTTGAAGAAAAAGAAAAATTTATTAAAAAAGAATTTTTTGAAAAAATTGAAAATAATAAAATTACAAATAATTCAACAGCAATATTTTTAATTTTAATGAAACTTTGTAATAAAAGTGAGTACTTATTAAATATTATGTATAATTGTGTCATAGGTAATTTTTTAAAAATTGTATTAAGTAAATATAATTATATATTTTTAAATGAAATTTATGATATTTTTAATCATGCTCAAATAAATAATTTTATTCAAGAAATTATAAAAAATTTTCCAATTTTAATTAAAGATAAAAATGGCTTTCAAGTTATTTTATTTTTTATTATGAAAAAAAATATAGAAATTATTAATTTTTGTCTTTATATTTCTTTACAATTTTTTCTTCAATATTCTTTTGATTTATATTCTTCTCAAATTATTTGTTCATTATATTCTTTAAATAATGATTATATTAGTCATCAATTAAATATTAAATTAATCCAAAATATTAAATTTATTGTTCAAAATCAAAATGGAAATAAAATTATTTCTTTTGCAAAACAATTTTCAAATCAAAAAGATAATTTATTTATTGAACAAATATTAGGTTCAATTGTTTAATAATGTTGAAATAATAGATTTTTATAAATTTATTATAACATAAAGTGAAATTAAAGTATTAATTTATTAATTCAAATAATGAATTATAAATAAGGTTTAATTGTAATATAATATTATTTGCAAATTTTTCAAAAAAATTTAAAAACATTGTAATGAATTAAATGTATTTAATATTATTAAACATATCTTTTTAATAATTTCATTAAACTTTTTTTTTATAAATAAAAAAAAATAAATTAAAAAAAAAATTAGAATAATGCTTATAAATAAAATTTTAAAACCATTTTTTCAATTAAACTCGAATTTCTATTCAACAATAACTTCATCAAAACAATTAATAAATATTTCAAATTTGAAATATCCTTTTTATAAATATAAAAAAAGTGAAATAGAAAACGGAATAAAAATATGTACAATAGAAATTCCAGAATCAAAAATATCTAATATAGGAATATATATAAATTCAGGTTCAAAAAACGAAAAAAAAGAAGAAAAAGGAGTTTCTCACTTTTTAGAACATATATTATTTAAAGGAACTAAAAATATATCAAAAGAAAAATTTGAAAAAATAATTGAACAATCAGGTTCAAATATTAATGCTTATACAAGTAGAGAACATACATTATTTTCAATAGAATGTTTTCCTAAAAATTTAAAAGATAATATTTATATATTAAAGGAAATGATTAAAAATCCTTTAATGACAAATGAATCAATTGAAGAAGAGAAAAAAACTATTAAAGCTGAACTTTTAAATTTTTTTAGTCAATCTGCTTTAGAAAATCCTTTTAATTTAATTAATGAATTTGGTCATTGTATTTCTTTTGGTTTTAATAATTTAATGGGAAGATCTATTTTAGGAGATTTAAATGATATTAATAATATTAATAGAAATAGTATACTTGATTATTACAATAGAAATTATTATGGAAATAATTTTATTATTGTTGGAAGTGGAAATTTAAAACATGATATTTTTGTTAATTATATTAAAGAATTTTTTGGTTCTTTTAAAAAAAATAATGATAAGAATTATAATGAGAAAAATATTGTTAAATTTAATAATAATAAATTATTTGTTCATTTATATAAAACTCCTTTTTTAGGGATTGGAATTTTTTTTGAAGCTCCTAGTTATAATAATAAAGATTATTATAATTTTATTTTATTAGAAAAATTATTTAGTGAATATAATGGAATTGAAAATAATATTTTAAATTCAAGAAATAATAATAATGCTTTAGAATTTATTTTTTCTAAATATCCAAATATTTTAAAATTTAAATCTTTTTATAATCCTTATAAAGAAATTGGAATTTTTGGAATGCTTTTTTTAACTAATGGAATATTTATGAATGGATGTGAAAATTTAATTAATTTTATTGTAAAAATTTATAGTAAAGAAATAAGTGAAATTGAAATTGAAAGAGCGAAAAATAAATTTATTTATGATTTATTAAATATTCAATCACCTAATGATTATTTGCAATTAATAGGAATTCAAATGTTATATTTTAATCAAATTATTTCTAAATATGATTTAGCTAAAAAAATTTCAGAAATAAATTCTAAAGATTTAAGCAATTGTATTTATAAATATTTTATTAATAAAAAACCTTCTGTTGTTTATTATGGACCAACAAATTTTAATTTCCCTCAAAATTCATATTACTCAAATAAAATAAAGGAAAATTTATTATCAAATTCATTTAAAATATAAAATTAAAAAAGATAAAATACCTTAAAATTTTACATTTTTAAAAATTAAATTGAAAATAAATTAAAAATTAATTTTATTCTTCAATATCCTTTAATTTATTGTTAAAATAATTATCTTTATTATTACTAATGAAAAATTTAGCATTATTAGTATAATTATAATAAAAAGAAATAAATGAAAAAATACAATATAAAAAGCAAAAAAAATAATAATAAAAATAAAAAAAAATAAATTATTCATTTAAAATTTTTTTCATCAAAGCAGTAATTTCTTTTAAATTTTCTTCTTCAGGATCATTAACAGAGATTAAATTTTTATAGCTTAAATTATTATCTAAATTAAAAGAAGTATCTTCAACTTTTCTTTGATAAACATTATTAATTTTAGGTAAAAAAGTTGCTTGTGTAGGACTATTTTTCATAATTTTCTTATGTTTAATAGAAATATCATTTTGAGAAGAAGAAACTTTCATTGATTTTTCATTTTTTAAAGAAGTAATAAATTTTCTTAATAAACTTATTTCTTGTTCTTTTTCATATAAAAGAACTTTAGAATTTTTTTCTTCATTTAATTTCTTATTTAATTTATCTTGTAAATTTCTAATTGTTTTTTTATGTTCTTCAATAACTTTAATAATAGATAAATAAGCTTTATCTAATTGTTTATATTTAATATTTTTATCTTGAATTTCTTCATTTAATTCATTTATTTCATTTTCTAAATTTTTTATTGTATTTTCTTGTTTATTAACAAAATTTTCCATTTCTATTTTGTTTTTTAATAAATTATCAAATTTTTCTCTATAAATTTTTAATTCTTCTTCAGTTGATTTTCGTCTTTCATTTTCTTCTTCAAATATATTTAATTTTTTTTGTAATTGTTCATTTATATTTAAAGCATTTTTTAATAATTTTGATTTTGATTCTAATTTACTATATATATCATTATCTAATCTTTCTTTTAATTGAATTACACTTTCTTTTAAATTTGATAATTTTTCTTTTAATTTTTTATTTTCTTCTTCTAATATTAATTTTTTTTCATTTGTTTCATTTAATGAATTTAATTTTACTATATTTTCTTCTTTTTCTTTTTCTTGCTTTAATATTATTTTATTCTTTTCTTCATTTTCTTCTTTTAATTTTTTTACTTCTTCTTCTAAAGATAAATTATTTGCTTTTAATAATAATATTTCATTGTTTAATTTTATGATTTCTTCATTTAATTTATTTATATTTAAATTTACTTCTTCTTCTTTTTTTTTTATATTTTCTTCTTCTTCTTTTTTTTCTTCTTCATTATTATTTTCTATATTATCTTTTTCTTTATTTTCATTTTCTTCTTTTTTTTCTTCTTCATTTTCTTCTTTTTCTTCTTTTTCATTTTCTTCTTTTTCTTCTTCTTCATTATTATTATTTTCTTCTTCTTCATTATTCTTATTTTCTTCTTCTTCATTATTCTTATTTTCTTCTTCTTCATTATTCTTATTTTCTTCTTCTTCTTTATTATTATTTTCTTCTTCTTCATTATTCTTATTTTCTTCTTCTTCATTTTCATTTTTTTCTTTTTCTTGAATCACTTTTTCTTGTTCATTATTTTCCTTTTTAAATTATAAAATATAATTTATACCATTTTTTTTTCTGTTATATTTTATTAATTTAAAACATTTTTTGTTTAGATCATAAAAAAATATAAATTATTAAATAAAACTATGCTATAAATAGAAAATAAATTAAAAATATTTTTTCACTATAATAAATTAATATTCTAATTACTTTTAATAAAATGTTAAAATATAAGAAATTAATTGAAAAACTTGAACAAGATTATTTACCTGAAAATAAAAAAATTTCTATAATTGATTATATGAAAAATAATTGTGATTATAACTTTACTGATGATATTATTGGAATTCTTAATAATTATAATAATATTATTTTACAAGCAATTCAAGCAATCAAAAATTTAATTTCTGAAAATGAAAAAAATTTTAAAGATTTAAATTCCATAAATTCTTCTTTTAATGATTATGAATATTCAATCTTAAATAATAATGATTATAATAAAATGAAGATGAATAAATTAAATTTAGAATATCAAAAATATAAGAATCATTATAATGAAAGAATAAATATAAGAACAAATATTTTAAAAAAACCAATAAGAGAACAAATAAAATTTTCAAAACAAAGAACAAGAAATTTAATAAATTTAAATCCATTTAAAAGTCTTACTCCAAATACTTCTTTAAGAATATTACTTTCTTCAAAAAAAAATAATAATCAAAGAAATTTAACTATTAATAATAATATAATTTCAAAAGAAAAAAAGAAAGAATTAGAAATAATGAAAAGAACAAATGATATACTTAAATTAATTGAATTAACAAGTAAACATAAAAAAATGTTTTGTGATAAATATATTGGAGAAAATAATAATAATATTAATACAAATTATAAAAACTTTTTAGATAATATTATTAATTACAAATATAATATTGATATATTAAATAATATTTATAAAGATATTTTAAATTTTTGTGTTAAATGTTCGTTAAATAGGAATAGAAATGATAACAAATTTAATTTATTAAATACTTATTCTAAATTTAAATATAGAAAAAAAGAATTTGAAAATAATTATTCAGATTCTCAAAATTCATTTGAAAAAAATTTAAGAAATTATCAATCTTTAGTTAATAAAATAAATTATAATAACAAAAATTCACCAAAAAGTGAATTTTGTTAAATTTATAATAAATTGTGCAAAATTAGAATAAAAAAGTGATTTATAAATAATTTAATTATTTATTTTTAAATAAAAAAAATTCTATGAAAAAAAAATTTATTTTTTTGATGATACTATTGTTTTTAATAAAAGAAACAAAAGAAGAAGAAGATTATGATTCATTATTTTGTAATAAAAAAGGAATTTATGAAAAAAGTGAGTGTTATTGTTTAAAATCATATGAATCGATAAATGGAAAATATTGTAATTATGAAAAAAAAAGAAAAATAATTGCTATTATATTAAGTTTATTTTTTGGATATACAGGAGTAGATCAATATTATCTAGGTAAAAATATAAGAGGTTTTTTAAAATGTTTTTTCCCAGTTTTTCTATTTCTTTCTTTATTATTTTATATTTATAAAAATTCAGATAAACCATTAAACAAACCTAATGATATATTTTTTTTAATTCCAATTTTTTTCTTATTATTTTTTTGGTTTATTGATTTTTTCTTTATTATTATTGGATTCACTAAAGATTCTAAAGGATTTGATTTAATATAAAATAGAAAAGAAATTTTATATATAAATTAATTGTTTATTTAATTTTAATATATTTACTTTTTTTAAATTTTATAAAAAATTTTAAAAAAATTTATCTTTATTTGTAAAATTATAAAAATTTATTTTAAATAACTTTCCAAATTTTTTTATTAATATTATTATTTTTTATTATTTAAATTGAAATTTTGAAAATAAACTTAGGAAAACATTTCTACTATAACATTTACTAATATTAACATAATTTTTTTTATTAGTGATTTATATTATAATTCAAGTTTTGAAATTGTTATATTATATTGTTCATAATTATTTTATGATATAAAGTTAATTAAGGGTTAAAAATATATTTATATTTAAAACTATACATTAATTAATTTTTAAATTTCTAAATATAATATAATTAATTTAAAAGACAAACATAATGAATTTTAATATTCAACTTAACAAATCACATTTGCAATCACTTCTAGCAATAGTATAATTAAATTTTAAACTTTCACAAAATCTATCTTTAACATTTAATTTTTGAAAGAGAGAATCTCCTTTCATAGAAAATCCCAATTTTTTTTTTTCATAATCACTAAAATAATTTTCAAATTGGAAAAAATTACCAAAAGCAATATGAATTAAAGTATCATGAACATCATAAGGAGTAACAAAAGTTTGTTGATTATTGAATAAGTTATCATATAAAGTAGTATTATATAAAAAACCATTGTTAGGAACTATAATATATAAAGTACCTAAAGTACTTTCAATTCTAAAATCATCAGGATTAATAATTTTCCAAGGACCAAGCATATGATTTCCATGATCACTAACAAAGAAAATAACAGTATCATTTAATAAATTTTTATCAAAGAAATATTTAACAAAATCATATAAAGGATTTTCTAAATATTTAATTAATTCCATAGTACCTTCATGACCTTCATTAAAATGAATTCTGAATAATTTTTTATTATTAGGATAACTTTCCCAAAATTGTTTAGTATATTCAATCATATAATCAAAAGCATAATTTCCATATAAACATCTTTTTAAAAGGGAAGCTACTCCTTTACTTAAAGGATAACCAGCACTAAAGAAATTAGGATCACAAAACATTGCAATATTTTCATGATCCCAGGAATTAAAATCTAAATTTTGACCTGAAAGACGATTCACTGAAAAAATTTCTCTTCCACATGTTGTTCCTGTATGTCCTGTTACGTATCCTTGTTCTTTAAAATATTTTACTAAGTTTATTCCTTTATTTTCTGACACTGGAATTCCATAAAACATTGCTTTTATATTTGGATATGTTAATGCTTGTAATGTGTGATATTTTAAAAATTGAAATGATGTATATTTCTTCTCTTTTTCATTACGATTGTATTTCATGTATGGCTCTATTATTTTTGTCAACTTTGTTAATTTTCTTTTAAAGTGATTTCGAGATACTGCATCTATATATATTATTAATATGTTATTGTATAAACTTTTCTTTTCTTTTGATATTTCAGCTCTTATTTTTGATAATGTTTTATTTGGCTTTAAATTTATTGATATTTTACCCATGTTGTCTTCATCAAATTTTAATGTTACTTCAGGCTCTAATTCATTTGCATAATAATCTTCATTAAATAAATCCATTCTAATTGTGTCATTATTTATTTTTTTCATGTATTTTTCGAGACTTGTTGCATATTTCATATCATACTTTTCTTGTGTTGTTATAGGATATCCAAAATAATTAAAACTACTTTTATATTTATAATGTTTTCCTATATTTTTAATAAATGTTTTATATTCATCTTTTCTTACTTTATATGCTTCACAGGAAGGTCTATATTTTTTAGATAAATCAAATACTCCACTTAACCCATTTAATAAACATTTTCCTTCTCTAGGATGTTGAATTACGCAAGGATATATTAATTGATTATTATCTATTATTGTATTATTTAATCCTAAATCCCAATCTTTACAACTATATTTTGGTTTTGCTTCTTCAATTATTATTAAAGAGAGGATTATTAATAGAACAGTAATAAGGAAATTTTTATATTTTTTATTTTTGAGAAAATAATATAAAAAAAATAAAATGAGAAGAAAAGGAATAAAAATAATTAAAAAACATATAAAACCTATCATATTATAAAAACCATGATTGTCTACATTAGTACCAGTGAAAATTAAGAAGTAAATACAATAAATAGGTAAAACATAAATAAGATGAAAATAATGATCCATAGTGAAAATAATAATAGAAAAATATAAACTTAAAAAAAAAGAAGCAAAAATATCAAAAACTGCAATCATAACATAAAATTGCATTCCTTTTAATAAAGTAACTTCAGTTGCATCTTCTCCTCCACTTTGTAAACTTATTCCATATAACAGAAATGATAATATATTTATAAACAAACAAAATTTTTCCAATTTTGAATTGTAAAAATTTGATATGAAAATTTTTAATTTTTGAAATTTTGAATTTTCAGTTTCATCTGATATTATAATTTTTACTTTCGTTATTTTTCCTCCCGCTTTTCCTGTTTTTAAATTGTTTATTTCGTCAAAGGGAGATTCTTCATTTTGAAAAATATCATTGTGGTTTTCTCTTGTTTTATCAGAAGTCATTTTTAAAAATATTTTATTTGGAATTTTTGGGTTTTTTTAAGATAAAAGGAAATAAAAATAAAATTTATATTAATTTTATAAATTTGAATTGGGCTTTTTGAAGTTAATTTGATTTATTTAAAATAATTTTATTTTTTTTGGAATTAATTTATGGTGTTATTTGAAATTAAAAAAGACTTTTATATATTTGTTGAATTATTATATATGTTAATTTTTAATATTACAACATTGAATGACTTGAAGTAATAATAAGTTCATATACTATATTTAGAACTATTTAAAAATAAAAATTGTTTTTTTCCAATTATATAAATTCTATTTTTTATGTAAATTATATTTATTTATTTTGAAAGTTAAAGTTAAAATAATGAGAAAAAAAACAAAAAGAAGAAAAAAAATGGGAAATCCAAAAATTAGAATTTCTTT
>JAEEGK010019910.1_pt1 | contig 14334 bp, 12 predicted proteins | sample 8958771 | NCBI WGS metagenome assembly JAEEGK01 (sample SAMN16246547, study PRJNA631951) | gut metagenome | biome: gut microbiome; feature: rumen; material: SC-attached | host: Bos | place: Iran: Karaj | collected 2018-10
TGCGTAACAGCGGTTCCAGTGATGTGAAGTATAATTTTGATTTGACGAAGTTCGACAAAATCGGGACTAGCGCAAAGGTTGTGCGTTTTGAACTTCCCGGCAGTCTTAAGCCACAGTCCGATATCGCTGTTGCGAACAAATTGTTATCCATGACCGCTAAATCCAACACGGTAACAACGATGGTCATCGACGGTGCTGAAGGCGGCGTTTGCTCTCCGAGTACGGTTATTCCTTACGTCAAGGTTCACAATGGCGGCTGGAACGAAACGACGGATGTCGAAGTGAATCCTGGTGACTCGTTGGTGCTTGGTCCGCATCCGTACGATGGAGGCCGCTGGACATGGAGCGGGCCGAATGACTTCTATTACTTGGGCCGAGAAGTTCGCTTTAAAAATTTGCAATGGCAAAGCAGTGGTATCTACAAGGGAACTTACGTGAATCCTTACGGATGTGAAAGTTCTGTAGAAATAAAGGTCGTGGTTGATGATCCAGCCCATCCTTACGTAGAACCTGTAAAGCCGGATACGAATAAGGTGGCTCTCAAGCAGCAAATGGCTGCGGGGAAGGTTACTGTTTTGAAAAGCGGAGACGATTTATTGATTTCTGTTTCGCATGGGACCGCATTGCTTTCGATTTACGATTTGCAAGGCGTGCTAATGATGCGGCGGCAGATTGAAGGGATTGCGGTTGTTCCTGTAGTTCACTTTGCTCAGAAACCGTTTGTCGTGAAAGTTAGTTCTGCTAGCAAAAGTATTTATCAGAAAATTTTCAGATAAAAAATTTTGTCTTCGCGAGGATAACGGAATCGTTTTTCAAAAAAACTATGATAGCTTTCCTGCGGTTTTGCGGCACTTGGCGATTTCGCGGGAGGAAAGTCCTTCACCATTGAGTGTTCCGCTTTTTTGAACGGTTCCCACGATTTTAAAACCGCTCCAGCATAGGACTTCTTTTAGTGCGCGTACTGTTCCTAGCGATTGCTTGAAAAGCAAGTTGAACGGCCAACGTGTAGAGCATGTCGTGACAAGCACTGCCTTCTTGCCGTTCAAAAGCGGACGAGGGACTCCTTGGCTGCTGTGATCCATCATGCCGTAAACCCATCTATCGAACAACATTTTCAGTTGCCCCGTCATGTTGCCCCAATAGCAGGGGGAGCCTACGATTATGCCGTCGCTTTGCTGCACTAATCGCAATATTTGTTTTGCATCGTCTTCGGGCATGATGCAGTCGTGAGTGCTACGGCATTTCATGCAGCCTATGCATGGGTGAAATTGCAATTTGCAAACATCGACGTAATTTACGATGTTTCCGTTTGCTAAAAGTTCATTGCGCATAAGATTAAGCATTTGGCTGATGTTGCTGTTGGGGCGAGGGCTTGCGTTCAATATGACAAACGTTTTCATGGATTCTCCAATTTCATTGTTTTCGTTAATTGAACACTAAAAGGTAGAGAATGTGTTACTCGAAAAAAATTTTTATTTTTAAATCACGATGCGCAGAAAAGATAGAGAAGTAACCGATTTTGATGAAATCATCGACATCTTGAGCCGTTGCGAAGTGATGCATCTGGCGATGGTGTGTGATGGAAAACCTTATTCTGTTCCGCTGAATTTTGGGTTTACCGTTAAGGATATTGGCGATACCAAGCATGTGGAGCTTTATTTTCACGGGGCGAAGGATGGCCAGAAGATTCGTGCGATACGCGAAAATCCGGATGTCTGCTTTTCTGCGGTTGCCTCTGCGCAGGCGGAATCGCTGAACGAAGATAAATCCATCGCTTGCGACTGGACCACTTTTTACGAAAGTGTAGTTGGCTGTGGCTCGGCGACGATCCTCGAAACTGTGGGCGAAAAAGAGGCGGCGCTGGATGCGCTTATGCTGCACAATGGCTATAAGATGCCGGAAAACATGAGCAAGATTCCCTACAAGTCAGCCGCCTTAGCGAGCGTTGCTGTCGTGAAGATTTCCGTAGTTGAAATTACGGGCAAACACCACTTGAAACGTTAAAAAACGCAGAAATGACTACGTTTGTAAAATTTATGTAAAGTGCATGCAAAACCTTTGCTAATCCTACATTTTAGGGATTGAATTAATTGGTTAGACTTTTTATCTTGACTGTGTATCAATTCGCAGGTTGTGGGTATGATTTACATTGTTGAAGATGATTTAGAAATCCGCGAACTGGAAACTTACGCACTCAAGAGCAGTGGCTTTGATGTCATGGCCTTTGATTGCGGAAAAAAATTGGACGAAGAAGTCAAGGTTTGCGTGCCAGACCTCTTTATTCTTGATATCATGTTGCCGGGGGAAGATGGCCTCAGCATTTTAAAACGTCTCCGCACTCAAGAAAATACCAAGAATGTCCCGGTAATCATGCTTACTGCCAAAAGTTCCGAACTCGATAAAGTCAAGGGGCTCGACTTGGGGGCGGACGATTATATCGCCAAGCCTTTTGGAATTTTAGAATTCATATCGCGAGTCCGAGCTTTGCTGCGTCGTTCGGGGATCACAAAAACGGAAATCGAAGAAACGGCAAAAATTTCGCTTGGGGGAGTTGTTATTGACCCTGCGACTCGCACGGTTACCGTTGGCGGTGACAACATAGAATTGACTTATAAAGAATACGAGCTTTTAAAGCTTCTCATGTCGCATCCGGGGCTTGTTTTTTCAAGGCCGCAAATTCTAGAGAAGATTTGGGGTGTCGATTTCAATATGGATACGCGGACTGTTGACATGCACGTTAAAACGCTCCGTCAAAAGTTGGGCGAGCTGGGTGTAGTCATCCAAACAGTCCGTAACGTCGGATACAAGGCCCAATGAAAGATAGGATCCGCTATAGCTTGATTTACATGGGCGTTCTCGCCGCTCTTTTTGCGGTTATTTTTACGACTCGTGTTTTTGAAGGCGAAATGGCGGAACAGCTCAGGGGGCACTTGCGCGAAAAGCTCCGGCTTGTAGAAATCGCTTATGCCAATGAAATGGTGGGGAACGCCCCGCAAAAGCTTGCTCAATTTGCAAATGAAGAACTCCGCATTACGCTGATCGACTCGACGGGCGCGATTCTCTACGATAGCGATGCCGAAGCGAGTAAAATGGAAAATCACAACGACCGCGAGGAAGTGACGGATGCGTTTGCGAAAGGAGTGGGCGAGGATCTTCGCTATTCTACGACGCTTCAGGCCAAGGCTTTTTATTTTGCAAAACGGTTGAAGGATGGCAATGTCTTGCGACTCGGCACGCGTCAGGCAAGCTTGAAACAGGCTTATTCCAAAACGCTTCCTTATCTTTTTGCATTGCTTGCGGCGATTGTTGTTGCTGCAATCCTTATCGCGATTGGGCTCAGTCGCGTTTTTATCAGTCCGCTTCAAAAGCTGGTCGATCAGTTGGGGACGCCCGAATGGAAGAACATCGAGAACATTTACAAGGAAATTAGCCCGCTAGTCAATGTGATTCAAAAGCAAGACCTTGAATTACAGTTGACGATTGAGCAGCTCTCGAACGAAAAGCAAAAGATTTCGCACTTGAAAGATGAATTTACGGCAAACGCGTCGCACGAACTCAAGACACCGCTGACGTCGATTTCTGGTTATGCTGAGCTTATCGAAAGCGGAATGGCGAAACCCGAAGATGTCAAGATGTTTGCGGGCAAAATCCACAAAGAAGCGAAACGCCTGCAATCTATTGCAAACGACATCATCACGCTTTCGAAGTTGAATGACCGCGAAAGCGAGCCGTTTGACCTTAGCGAAAAAGTCAATCTTTGGAACTTGTCGCACACTTGTATAGACAGCCTCATTTTGAATGCGAATAAAAAAACGGTCCAGCTTTCTTTAGACGGTGATTCTAAAGCCGAAGTGACTGGAAATTCAAAGCTCATTTACGAAATGATTTTTAACTTGGTCGATAATGCGGTCCGTTATACGGAACCGGGCGGCAAAGTGGTCGTACTTGTTCAACCCAACGCCGTTGTCGTGAAAGATACCGGAATCGGAATTCCTGAAGAATCTCAGTCTCGCATTTTTGAACGTTTCTATCGCGTCGATAAAAGCCGCTCTAAGGAAACTGGCGGAACGGGCCTTGGACTGGCCATTGTCAAGCACATTGCCGAGGTTCATCACGCGAGCATTCACTTGAATTCGACTGTTGGCTTTGGTACTGAAATTAAAATTAGTTTTCCCCTTTTTTCAAAACAAAATAAAGTTCTATGATTCTTGCTATTCTTAAAATGATTGGTTGCCTTGCTCTTCTCATGTTTGGCATGAAGACGATGAGTGAAGGCTTGCAAAAACTCACTGGCGGCCACCTTCGTGCCGTTCTTGGAACCATGACGAAGCATCGTGTGGGCGGTCTCCTTACGGGTACTTTTGTGACTGCGGCGGTGCAGTCTTCTACCGCGACGACTGTGATGACGGTCAGCTTTGTCAATGCGGGGCTACTCACGCTCAAGCAGGCGATTCCAGTCATTATGGGCGCGAATATCGGTACGACGGCGACGGCGTGGATAATGTCCATATTCGGTTTCCAGTTCAACATGAGCAGTTTTGTGTGGCCGATTTTCGGGGTAGGCATTGCGCTTTCGTATGTCCGTAAAAATGGGGTGCGGAGCTTTGGTGAATTTATCTTTGGCTTTGCCTTCATGTTCCTTGGGCTTACGACGCTTCGCGAAAATGCGGTAGCGATGGATCTCTCGCATAATGAAACGATTATCAATTTCTTTGCGACCACGGGCGGATGGGGCATTTTCAGTACGCTTTTGTTCTTGTTGCTGGGTGGCATTCTCACGATGTGCGTGCAGTCTTCGGCGGCTATCATGGCGATTACACTTATCCTTTGCAGCAGCGGAGTCCTCCCGATTTATCAGGGTATTGCACTTGTGATGGGCGAAAACATCGGTACGACGGTGACCTCGAACCTTGCGGCGCTTTCGGCGAGTACGCAGGCAAGGCGTGCTGCTTTGGCTCACATGTTGTTCAACGTTTTTGGTGTGGTGTGGGTGCTTATCATCTTCAATCCCTTCGTGAACATGGTCTGCCATGTGGTGGGCTTCGACCCGAACTTTGTTCCGCAAACTGAAGAACAAATTGCTCAAGCCAGTGTCCGCGTGACGTACGCCCTTTCGGGATTCCATACGGCATTCAACATGTGCAACGTGCTGTTCCTTATTTGGTTCATCAAGCCGATGGAAAATCTCATTTGCAAAATCATTCGCGAAAAAGACGATGGCGAAGAATTCAAGCTCAAGTTTATTAGCGGCGGCCTTATGAGTACCGCAGAACTTTCGTTGTTCGAGGCCCGTAAAGAAATCAATCTTTTTGCGGCAAGCATTCGCAAGATGTACCGTATGTTGCCCGCACTCCTTGAAACTAAAGATGAAGGCGAATTTGAAAAACTCTACACTAAAATCGAGCAATACGAAGCGTCTAGCGATCGCATGGAGGTTGAGATTGCAAATTACTTGAGCAAAGTGAGTGAAGGCCATTTGAGCGTAGAAAGTAAGGTGGCTCTCCAGTCGATGCTGCGTGAAATTTCTGAAATTGAAAGTATCGGCGATGCTTGTTATAACATGGCACGAGCCATCAATCGCATGTTCAAGAGCGAGGACGATTTTACCGAAGAACAATATGGTCGCATTCGTGAAATTATGAGCTTGTGCGATACTGCTTTAGACCAAATGATGAACGTTGTCGAAGATATTCCGCGTGCCAATCCGAAGCTCACGCTGAACTTGGAAATTGGCATCAATGAATGCCGCAAACGCCTCAAGGAATTGAATCTTGCGGATATCAATGATAAAAAATACAATTATCAGATTGGCGTCCACTACATGGATTTGGTGAATGGTTGCGAAAAATTGGGCGACTACATCGTGAATGTAGTAGAAGCTCACGTTAATCACAAGTTGACGAATTAGCTTTTGGAATTTTAGTCTGTATCGTCCGCTGTTTTTTACGCATGTTTAACAAAATAACTGCCGCGAGAATTAGTGCGATGCCTATTGCAGACTGTAGCGTCAGAGTTTCCGCAAAACAAGTGATGCCGACAATTGTTGCGACCATGGGTTCGAGCGTGGCGATAATTCCCGCCTTGCTTGCCTCTACGGTGCGGAGCCCGAGCGTATAAGAAAGAAACGGAATCACCGCTGTCACCAACGCTGTCAAAATGCAAAATAAAATCAGCCACGACATATCGCTTGCTTTGGCGAATTTTGACAACATATTTGTTGGACTGCAAACTAGCCAGGAACCGATGGCTGCAAGCGAAAACGTGTAGGTCGTGACGGTGTAGGGGGAGTATCTGCGCAATGCAACTGTCCCCAAGATGCTGTACAGCCCGTAACCGATGCCGGAACCGAGGCCAATCAGTAACCCTTTCAAAGTAATTCCATCCCCGGAAATTCCTGAAACGAGAACGCAACCTGCAAAGGCAAGTGCCAAAGCGACTAGCTTTTTAGCATTCATCTTTTCGCGGAAGAATACCGCCGACATCAGCACAATCCAAATGGGCGATGTATAAAGGAGAATCGCCGCAGTCGATAGCGGCATGATGGTGATGGCAGAAAAATAGCAGACCGTAAAGAATAGAATGCTTCCGAATCCAAGCCCAAGAAATAATGGAATGTCCCGTAAACGAATTTTGAAACCGGTGCGGTCTTTGAATAGTAAAATGGCAAAAAAAAATAAAGCCGCCAGCGTAATACGGATTGATACGATCTGAATTGGTGAGAATCCGTTTTCGCCGAGTTTCCTCACGAAAATGCCCATGCTTCCCCAAAAACAGGCGGCAATGATAATCAGAAGTGGACCGATATTTCGATGGGGGATGTTGCTCATGTATTCACTAACACTTTCTTTTTTTGCAGGTATTCGATGCAATCTTCGGCTTTTGCTTTGCGAGAATCGAACAAGAAAATTCGTCCGCCGTTTTCGTCGCCCATTTCTTTCATTTTCATGATGCGTATGTAGCCGAGTTCTTTGCTTGCTACATAGCCTGTGATGTAATTTGGGTCGTCGGAAATGCAGAGCTCTGCGACTATGCCGGGAGCGTTAGCCACTTTGGTAGCGAGTACGATTGCTTCGTTGAAATGGTTCTTGGTGCTGTCAACAACGCTTGAATGGAGTGCATCCATGTAGGTGGCGCGAACACCGCGCAGTTGGTCGGGTTCGAGGCGTGAGTCTGTTGCAATGTCGTAAAGCATGGCTCCGCGCATAGGGTAAGTTGCGCGCAGGAGTTCAGGGAGCTTTTCTTTAAAGTTATGAAGAATGTTTAGATCCTCGTTTTCACGAGGATGACGAGAGTTGAATGCTGTTGGATTCTCGCCTTCGCGTGAATGACGAGCTGCACAGATCGCTTTGTTGACGAGTTCAAAAGCTTTGTTTCGCCCATCCTGCCATGTATTCACGTCGATGCGTGTGACCGGCAGCGCCTCTAAAATTTGGATATCGCTTTCGTGGACTTTTTCAATTTTGATATTGATGAAATCGGGATCGCCCTTGGAATGGGTGAGTGCGCGGCGGGCCATCGCGGCACAAACCGCTTCAACAGAGTCGCGACAGACGATGCGTTCTGCACCGGAAATATGCTGTTCGTGTTTTTGGTCACCTTCGCCGACTTGCTGTGAAGCTCGCATCTTTAAACTATAGTAGTCCAAAATGTCCTCCATTTGTGAGCCTCAATTTAGAAAAATGCTTTAATCGTTTTCTTTGAAATGAATATATTTTACCAATATCGGGAGCATTGAATTTTTCGGAATCAATTATGGACAATAGCAAAAAATTTATAGCGGATTTACCTGTGAACTCTGCGGAGTATTTCACAGCTATAACTTATGCCACAACAGAATTGTATATTTCGATGCATGTGCTTGATCTTGTGGATCAAACAGCGTTCCCAATCAAGACTAACGAGTTCATCGACAAGTTTATGAAAAATGCTGATACCCTACAAGAAAGTCTTACCAATATCATGGTGAATCTTGCTTGTCCGGAAAGCGTTGAAACAATCAAGAATTTTACAATCCTTTCGACATTGCCTGAACGCCTGAAAAATACAAATGTTATTTCAGAAATTTTTCATGGAAAGATTCATGGTTGGAGTAAGGCGATGTTTGTACGCATAGGCGATGAAAATCCTTTACGCCGAGTTCTGTATCTAGTTGAAAACGTGAATGCGCAAATGACAAAGTTGGAACAAGAGAAAGAACTCTTGAAGCTGCACCGCAAACAACTCTTGGAAATGAACGATAAAATCTACAAGGATTCATTGACTCAAGTGCTGAACCGCAAGTATTTTGACGATAAACTAGCATCATGTAGTTGTCAGGCCGTTGTGATGGCCGATATCGACTTTTTCAAGGAGGTCAATGACAATTACGGTCACCAGTGTGGCGATGCCGCCCTTGCAGCCCTGGCATCAATGCTGCGTTTGTCTGTTCGTGGTTTGGATTGCGTGGTACGTTATGGCGGTGACGAGTTCCTAATTTCGTTCAAGAGCATCAGTTATGAAGTGTTGAAAATCAGACTTGAACAGATGCGCGATATGGCTGAAAAGATCAAGTTGCAAGATTATCCGAATGTTCGGTTATCGATGAGCTTTGGTGGAACATTCGGAGACGGAACTGTTTCAGATATGCTTTCTTTTGCGGACAAGGCGCTTTATGTGTCTAAGAAAAAACGGAACTGCGTGACCTTAGTTCCGTTTGAATCCAATTAAGTTGTATTTACTCGTGAAATTCGTCTTCGCCTTCTACGACTGGGGCGGGCTCGCATTCGCCAATGCGCTTGATAGCTTCGCAGATGCGGTCGATTTCGGCGTTGGTGGTGATGAGCGGGGGCATGGTGTAAACGTAATTGCAGAAGGGGCGCAGCCAAACGCCGGTATTCTTGATGACTTTCAGGATGTCGTCAGCAGAAGGCTTTGCCTTGAGTTCCAATACGCCGATGGCTCCGAGAACGCGCACGTCGGCGGCATTTTCGAGACTGCGGAGCGGTTCAAGGTTTTTGCGGAGGCGTGTTTCAATGCGCTGGACGTTTTCGGCGTAGTTGCGGCTCTTGAACAGGTCGAGCGAAGCGATGCCTGCCGCACATGCAAGCGGGTTCGCCATGTAGGTGGGGCCGTGCATGAATGCGGGAATCTTGCTGTTCGTGATAGTCTCTGCGACTTTGTCTGAGGCGACGCAGGCGGCCATGGTGATGCTTCCGCCGGTAAGCGCCTTGCCGATGCACATGATATCGGGCTTGATGTAATCGCCGTTTGCGTCGGCGGTATGCATCATCGCGAATCGCGGGCCCGTGCGGAAAAATCCGGAGGCGATTTCGTCCAGAATCAGCAAGATGCCTTTTTCGTCGCAAAGCTTGCGGAGGCGTTTTAAGTAGCCCGCATTGTAAAGCCACATTCCGTTTCCGCCCTGAAAGACTGGCTCGCAAATGACGGCTGCAATTTCGTTTTCGTGTTCTTCGACAACGCGCTCCATGGAGGCAAAATCGTTATCGTCCCAGGCGCTGTCAAAACGGCAATTCGGGCGCTCGGCGAAATAATGCTGCGGCATGATTCCGCGGAAAAGTACGTGCATTCCATCGGGATCGCTTAAGGCCATTGCGCCTGCGGTGTCGCCGTGGTAGCCGCCCTTCAAGGCGACTAGCTTACAGCGTTCCGGACGGGAGAGCGAATGCTGGTACTGCACCGCCATCTTGGCGGCGCATTCCACGGCGATGCTTCCCGAGTCCGCGAAGAAAATCTTGTTCAGGTCTTCCGGCAAGAATTCTACAAGGCGTTCACCGAGTTCAATGGCGGGCTCGTGCGTGAATCCGCCGAACATCACGTGGCACATCTTTTCGCTCTGCTTCTGAATCGCTTCTACGATTTCGGGAGCGTTGTGCCCGTGAGCCATGCACCACCAACTGGATACGGCGTCAATGAGTTTTAGGCCATCGGCTGTTTCAATGGTCGTACCGTGCGCAGACTTTGCGAGGAAACGAGCGGGAGTATTCTTGAGTGCGGCATAAGGGTGCCACAAATGTTCGCTATCGAACACAATCTTTTTTGAAAAACTTTCGCTAGAGAAATTCATACGGCGCCCAATTTAGAAAATTTCGCTAACGCCCAAGTCGTTTACGCCTTCTCGCAATTTTGCAAGTATGGAAAGTCCGGTCAAATCTTGCATCATTTTGATGTTGTCATCTTCCATTTCGAAATTTCCGCTCATGCCGTAGCGATTCACGATAATCCCGCGAACCTCGAGGCCGCGGGCTCTTGCGTATTCTACCGTGAGTACGCAGGCGTTGATGGAACCTAGTGCTGCCGTAGTTACCACGAGGAGCGGCAAGTTGAGAGTCTTGATGATATCGACAAGAAAAATTTTTTGCGGTGCAGTATTTGGCACGGCTTTTGCACCATCTTCGGCACCATCGTCAGCATTAGCGGCATTGTCGGCGTTGGATGCCGCTGCCTCGTCGTCATAGCGAATCGGGCAGATGATTCCGCCGGAGCCTTCTGCGAAAATGAATTTGTGGCGTGCACTGGCCGCTTCAAAATCTTCGCGGACTTTTGAAAGTTCTACGGGGTTGCCTTCTTTGCGGGCGGCAAGATGCGGCGACACTGCTTCTTTATATACGTAGCTCACCAACTGTTCCTGAGAATCGGGCAGGTTTGCGATGCGCTTTACGTAATCGGCATCGCCGGCAATCCACTTGCCGTCACGCAGTTCAGCGCCGCTCAGGGCTGCCTTGTAATAGCCTGTGTCAATTCCCAAATCGCGCCACTTTTTTACGAGCAGGGCCGTGACGAAAGTTTTTCCGACATCGGTTCCCGTGGCTGTTACGAAATATCCTTTTGGTTTAGAATTAGTCATACAGTCTGTCATGCCCGCGCAGGCGGGCATCTCCTTTCTACTAAAGTTTTATTGCCTCAGCGATTTTTTTCGCAGCGAGCTTAAGTTCTTCATGCGTGTGCGTAGCCATTAGGCTTGCGCGGAGCCGTGCGCTCCCTTTGGCGACCGTCGGGTAGCGGATTGCCGGAATCAAAATTCCATGTTCCTGGAGTGCCGCAGAAATCTGCATCGCTTTGGCCTCGTCGCCGATAACAATGGGGACAATCGCAGAAGGCGATGTGGCGACATTCAAACCTTCGCGCCGCAGAGTTTCGCAGAAGAAATCTACATTGCCGCGAAGCTGTTGAACCCTTTCGGGATGTGCTTCGATAAATTTCAGGTTGTTCAAGGCGGCAGCCGCAACTGCGGGGGCCATCGCCGTGGTGAATATGAAACTGCGGGATTTGTTTCTCAAAAAGTCAATCAGTTTCTGCTTGCCTGCCACGAAACCGCCTTCGGCAGCGACGGCTTTGCTGAGCGTACCGACCGTGACATCGGCATGTTCGCAACCATAGTGCTCTGCCAAACCGCGACCCGTTTTGCCAAGCACTCCCGTGGCATGCGCTTCGTCAATCATCAGCAAAACTTTGTGGGCCTTTGCAATCTTCAACAGTTCCGGCAAATTCGCCAAGTCACCATCCATGCTGAATACGGCGTCTGTCACGATCATTCCGCGGAACTCCGCCGCGTTTTTTCCCTGTGAAATTGCGGCTTGTTCGCTTGCGTCAGCCTTCGCTTCCGAAATGGCACGTTCCAAATCGGCCATGTCGTTGTGCTTATAAACGAAGCATTTGGCGCGCGATAAACGGATCCCGTCGATAATGCTCGCGTGGTTCAATTCGTCGCTAAAGATGTAATCGCCTTTTCCGCAAAGCGCCGAAATCGTCCCGACATTCGCCATGTAGCCCGTGTTGAACGTAATGGCGGCTTCTTCGCCCTTGAACCGTGCGATTTCGGCTTCCAATTCTACGTGCGGAGTCTTGTTGCCCGTGGTGAGCCGCGCGCCACCGCTTCCCGTACCCCATTTGAGCACAGCATCGGCCATGGCCTGCTTGAGTTCTGGAATATCCGCCAAATCCAGGTATGAATTCGACGCGAGTAAAACTTGTTCGCTTGAAATCCCGTTCGCGTCGCGGAGCATTATGTGCGCAGATTCAGGTGATTCCATTAGGCGCATGGTGCGGTAAGTGTGGCTTTCGCGCATCTGCGAAAGTGTGGCATCGGTATATTTGTCTATGATGTTGTTCATTATTTGAAAGACTGTATTTTAGTAATGACCGAAAAAGTCCGTGACATCGAAATAAAACTGGTATTTATTTCCGTCATTGCCTTCGGTTATCATGCGGTCGTATTGGCGACCGTTTTCTTCTACCAGTTCTTGACGAACGGGTTTAAAGCCGTTGAAATGAAGGAAATCATATTCTTCACCGATGTTGATAACGTACATGGCGGTTTTCGTGGAATTCCCTTGACCTGAGTCACGGATGGAACGTAGTAATTCGCCGACTACTTTTTTATGGAATTCCTTGACGTTTTCATCAACATTGGGGTGGGTGGCAATGGTGTAATGCGCAAAGATATTCGTAAAGTCCATGTCTAGAAGTTCTTGCGATACTTTTAGTTCTTCATCTTTATCGCCGGACTTTCGAGCGAGTTTTATGACGGTTTCAAGTGCTGAGGCGTTAAAGCGCTCTGGCTGCGAGAGCCTGCAATTTAAAAATTCTTTTCTGAATTTCAGCCAGTCCGTAGATTCTACGGCTTTTAAGGAATCCGCTCGAATTGCTGCGAGTTGCTGCATGTAGTAGCTTGCTGCTATGGCTGCATCGTCGTAAGCGGGAGTGCCATTGGGGAGCGTTTTGGATTGTGTTTGAGGCTCCGTTGAAATAGATTTCCCTTGATTGCCGGCACAGGCTACAAGCATGAACATTGTCAATGACAGAAGAATGGCTTTGGTTTTGAACATTTGGAAATCTCCTTATGTTTTCATGTTGTAATGTTTTGCAATAAAATATAAAAGGTTTTTATCATACAGCCTATTTCATATCGTTTTTTTTATGGAATCCCTGTAAATAAAGGGTTTAAGAGTATGTAAATTTTTCTACATTTTTTCTTGTAAAACTTAAAAAAGGATAAATCATGCGTGATCAATTCGAAAGCCCGCTTATCAAGCGTTACGCCTCCAAGGAAATGAGTTACATCTTCAGCCCGCAGTACAAGTTCCAGACTTGGCGCAAGCTGTGGATTTTCCTTGCCGAATCTGAAATGGAACTCGGTCTCCCGATTACGCAGGAACAGGTGGACGAACTCAAGGCCCACGCCACCGATATCAATTTCGAAGTCGCCGAAGAAGAAGAAAAACGCCGCCGTCACGACGTGATGAGCCACGTTTACGCTTACGGCGTGCAGTGCCCGAAGGCCAAGGGCATTATCCACCTCGGTGCAACGTCTGCGTTCGTTGGCGACAACACCGACCTTATCCAAATGCAGCAGGCGATGATTCTCGTGCGCAAGCGTCTTTGCCGTGTGATGGACAAACTCTCCAAGTTTGCGATGGAATACAAGGACATGGCCCAGCTCGGCGCTACGCACTTCCAGGCAGCCCAGCTCACGACCGTCGGCAAGCGCGCTTGCCTCTGGCTCCAGGACATGCTCATCGACCTCGAAGAATTGAACTTCCTCATTGAAGTGCTCCCGTTCCGCGGCGTGAAGGGAACGACCGGTACGCAGGCCAGCTTCATGGACCTGTTCAACGGCGACGAAGAAAAGATTATGGAACTCGACCGCCGCGTGACCGCCAAGGCAGGCTTCAAGCGCGTGCTCACCATCACCGGCCAGACCTACACCCGCAAGTGGGACAACCGCGTGAACCAGGTGCTCAGTTCCATCGCTCAGAGTTTGCACAAGTTCGCGACCGACATGCGCCTTATGCAGGGCGTGAAGGAAGTCGAAGAACCGTTCGAAAAGACCCAGATCGGTTCCAGCGCCATGGCTTACAAGCGCAACCCGATGCGCAGCGAACGTATCTGCTCCCTCGCTCGCTTTGTGATGGCCCAAGTCAACAGCACCGCCTTCACTCAGGCAACGCAGTGGTTCGAACGTACGCTTGATGACAGTGCGAACAAGCGTTTGGCTATTCCGGAAGCATTCCTCGCCATGGATGCCATGCTCATCATCGCCGAGAACGTCACGAACGGTCTTGTTGTTTATCCGAAGGTTATCGAAAAGCGCATCATGGCCGAACTCCCGTTCATGGCTACCGAAAACATCATCATGGAAGGCGTGAAGAATGGCGGCGACCGTCAGGAACTCCACGAAGAAATCCGCGTGATGTCCATGGAAGCGGGTAAGGTCGTGAAGGAACAGGGCAAGGACAACGACTTGCTCGAACGCGTGCTGAAGAACGAAAAGTTCCAGAAGCTCGGCATCACCGAAGAAAAGCTCAAGGAAATCCTCGACCTCCGCAAGTTCGTGGG
>JAEEGK010019911.1_pt1 | contig 14334 bp, 3 predicted proteins | sample 8958771 | NCBI WGS metagenome assembly JAEEGK01 (sample SAMN16246547, study PRJNA631951) | gut metagenome | biome: gut microbiome; feature: rumen; material: SC-attached | host: Bos | place: Iran: Karaj | collected 2018-10
TATATTATTAAAATTAAATTTATTCTTCAAGAAATTTCCTTTTTAATTTTTATAAATATTATAAAAATATTGTCTTTTTAATTTAAAAATAATTCAAAATTTAATCTTTATAATATTTTCAACCTCATTCTAAAAAAATTATTTAGTAATTTATTTTTAAATAGGTTTTATTTTTATTTTCTTGAATTTGCTTTTTGAATAAATTATAATTTCTACTATTAACATATTATAAATTAATTTTAATTAGTAAATAATTTAATTTTTATTTTTAATAAATTAATCATGTCATTGAATGAAAAATTAGATATAAATCTTTTAATAAAATCTTTTAAAGTAGTAAATATTGAAATATTTCAATCATATTTAAAAGAAATATGGTTAGATTTAACAGAAAGAAGTGAAAAAAAGAAAGGAATTGATAAAATTACATTTAACTCTTATTATCGACTTCCAGGGATTTTATCATTAAGATTATTTTCAGTTTTTGATAAAGGACATACAGAATATATTGATATGAATGAATTTTTAAATGGAATGACAAAGTTGTTTTGTGGTTCTTTTGAAGAAACAACAAAATTTATTTTTGATTTTTATGATTTTGATAAAGATGGTTTAATTGATAAAGAAGATATTAGAACCGTTTTATCATACGTTGGATTAAATAATGAAAATAATAATTCGGAATTACAAGGATATTTAAATAGAGTTAATTCTCAAATAGAACTTTATAATTTATTAGAAAGAAGTTTTAAACAAGTAAACAAAGAAAAAATAAATTATAACGAATTTATTAATATTATAGAAAATACTGCTAGTGACATTTATATTTTAATATTATTATTTTTACTTGATAAAAAACCATTTAATAAAACAGTTATAAATGAATATGGAAAAAATAAAAAAATATCTTCTCCAGTAAAAATTCATAAAGAAAGAAAACCAAAATTAATTGCTTCTCCAATTATACATAAATCTTCATTAATATCATCAGAAATTTTTCAAAGAGAAAGCAAAAAAAGAACAATTTCAGTATCAATGAATGAATCACAAAAAGAACGTTTAATAAAAGAAATTACTTTAAATGATGAAAGGAAAAAAAATAGAATTGGAACAATAAATAGAAAATCATCAACAAGTACTTTTCTTAAGCAAAAATTAGAAAGTAAACACAATTCTTCTCAAATGAATAATATATTTGAAAAAGAAACTAATGAAGATGTTATTCATTTTATTGATGATAATATTTCTGATAATGATTCTGAACAAATTCCAGTAACAAGAAAAACCAAAACAAATTTAAAAAACATACAATTAAATTCTTCACATAAAGATATTCATAAACATGATGATAAATTTAATAATATTCAATTGATGCCAGCTTTTAAACAAGAAATTAAAAATAAAAATGAAGATGTTAGTGAAACAGGATCATTTAAATCTATAGAAAATAAAGAAGATAGTATAAATTTAATTAATGATAGTAGTAATAGTTTAAATGATTTATCTTTTGAATCAGAAGATGATGGAAAAGAAGTTGTTAAATATGAAGGTTATTTATATAAAATGATTGGTGATAATAAATTAAAAAGATTATATTTTAAATTACTTCATAAAGATTTATATTTTTTTAAAAATGATAAAGAAAAATTTCATAGAGGAATGCATCATTTAAGTGGAGTATTTTTGAAAGAAGAAAAATCTGAAATTTTTAATGATATAACATTTTATTCTTTTTCAATTATATATCAAAATAAACAAAGAAGATATTATATAGATAATGAATCACAATATAAAATATGGGTAGCCAAATTAAAATTAGCAACAGAATATACAGATCTAACTGATATATATGAAATAAGTAAAAATTTAGGAAACGGGAAATTTGGTTTAGTCAAATTAGGAATAAATAAACAAACAGGTAAAAAAGTGGCAATAAAAATAATGAGTAAAAAAGAAATGACAATGGAAGATTTGTCTTTAGTTCAAACAGAAATAGAAATACTTAAAATATGTCAACATCCCAACATAATTCATTTATATGAAGTTTTTGAAAATGAAGATTATTATTATATTATAACAGAATATTGTGAAGGAGGAGATTTATTTTCCTATTTAGAAAAGCGTAAATTCCATTTAAAAGAAGAAAAAGCTCGTCAAATTATACATAAATTATTAACAGCATTATATTATATTCATTCATATGGAATAATTCATAGAGATTTAAAGCCAGAAAATATTTTAATGACTTCTGAAGATAATAATGCTGATATTAAAATATTAGATTTTGGTTTAAGTAAAATTCTAGGTCCTGGAGAATATTGTGTTGAACCATATGGAACTTTATCTTATGTGGCTCCTGAAGTTTTATTGGAAAAAAGTTATAATAATAAAATAGATTTATGGTCTTTGGGAGTTATTACATATTTAATTGTAAGTGGAAAATTACCTTTTGATCATAGGCAAGATGATCAAGAAATTGCCAGACAAACTATTTATGAAGAACCTTCTTTTAAAAATAATATTTGGAAAAAAATTTCAAAAGAATGTATTGATTTTATAAGTAAATTGTTAGTTAAAGATCCTGAAAAAAGAATGAATATAAAAGATGCTCTTGAACATAATTGGATTTTAAATAATAAATCGAAAAAGAAAAGGAATAGCGCTATTGATTCTCAACATAATTTTCATTTATATACTTCAACAGGGGATATTTAGACTTTATCTCTTTTTATGCTTTTGAATTTTATAAATTGTTTTTGAGAATTTGAGTTTTGTTTAATTATTTTAAACTGTGATTTTGAAATTTTTTTGCAACTTTTTTATTTGGGTAATATGAAAAATTATTTTTTGTAAATTTTTAGATATTTTCTTTTTTTAACATTAAATACTTTTTTAATAAACAATTAATATGTTTAATTTGAAAATATAGAGGTTAAATAATTTTAAAACGAATATAAAATTAATTTCGAAAAAAATAATTTATATTTATTTTTCAAATAAATGAAAATTTTTTTATATCTTTTGAGTTTTTTTTACATAGTTTCTTGTAATGATGAAGATTATTTTGAACCAACATATTTAGATATTTCAATAAAATCTATTCACCCAATCGAAATAAAATTTGATTTTTCAACTTTTGATTCTCAATTAAAAAAATTAAAAGATTCTTACATACAATATTTTTCAACTATAAAAGAATTACTTAATAATACAGGAAAATTATTTAATAAATTTCTAAAAGTAGAAAATCAAAAATATATTTCCACAAATTTAGAAATTTCAAGTTTATGTAATCAAAATATTCCTCTTTATGACACAGCAATTAAAACAGGTATTAAAAAAGATTTAATAATTTATCCAATTATTTCAACAAATAAAACATATATAACTGAAGATTTAATATCAGGTGGAATTTGTGCTTTAGATGATTCTAATCTTCGTCCAATTATTGCTTATATTAAATTTAATGATGGATTTAATTTTAATGTAAAAAATTCAAAAGATAAATTCACAATATTAATTATGCATCAATTAACTCATATTTTAGGTTTTAATAAACATATGATTAAAAAGTTATCTAAAGGAAAAGATAATTTATTTAAACTTACAAGAAGTGATAAAAGAAATTTTATTGCAGGAAAAACACTAATTCAAATGACAGAAATTGTATATAGAAAATTTTATACTACAGGATTAGAATTATATTCAGATATTAATGGAAATTTTACTGGTCATTGGAATCAAAATATGATATTAAACGATTATATGAAACCATATGATTATTCAGAAAATCACATTACTCATTTAACACTTAAATTATTAAATGATTTAGGTTGGTATTCATTTATTCATAGTTCATGTAATTTATATAAAAAAATAGATGGTGATTATTGTGTGAAATTAAATGATACATGTAAATTTGAAGAAAGTGAAAGAGTTGAATTATATATTAAAAATGGAAATTTACATTGTGGAGTTAGATTAAGAAGACCAAATATTTGTATAAATGAATTAAACTTATTTGAAGAATATAAAGAAAAAGCAAATATAACTCACTTAATAAAAGCCTGTAAAAACGATTATTCTACTTATGAAAGAGAAATCACAATATCTAAATTCCCTGAATTAAAAAGAGTAAAATCTCAAATTGTAAGAGTAATTAAACCTTCAAAATATTGTCAAAGTCCTCAAAGAACAATATTTTTCCCATATTCTCCAAATGTCAAAATAAGACAAAATATTAAAAGTACACCTATTAGAGTGAGTAATATAAAATATATGATGGTTTCTTTACAAGAATTTGATTCTAAATCTAAATATAGTCCATCTTGTTTAAAAGAAACTTTAAATTATGCTCAATTTATAAGAGTATATTCAGCATATGAAAATGCTAATTTAATTTGGGTTAATTTCCCAGAAAAAAAATATTTTAATAGTAAATTTTCTAAATATCAAAGATTAAATCATTTTATAAGTCATTCTCAAATAACAAGAAAAGATTTATTATATCAAAATTTTATAAAAATGAAGAAAAATTTTTCAGAAGATTATAATTATATGGCAACAACATATATTTTACCAAATCAATATAATAAAGTTAAAGAAGATTTTGAAAATTATGTTCCAAAATCAAATTATTTATGGCTATTGAAACCTTCGGGTTCTGCTAGAGGAGAAGGAATTAAATTTATAGAATCTTTTTCAGATATTCCAAACCATAGAAACAATCACTCTATATTAACTAGATATATTCATAATCCTGATTTATTAAAAGGAAGAAAATATGATTTAAGAGTTTATATTTTAGTCACTGGACATCAACCTCTAAAAATTTATGTTTATGATGAAGGAGTTGTTAGAATAGCAACTGAACAATATAATTTAGATGTAAATGATTTAAACAATTTATATAAACATTTAACTAATGTTGCTTTAAATAAAAAAAATAAGAATTTTAAAGAAGATGATAAAGATAATTTAGAAAATGCAAATATATGGTCTTTTACTTTATTAAGAAATCACTTTAAAAATAAAGGAAAGGATTTTGATACATTATTTAAAAAAATACAAGATATTGCAGTTAAATCTATAATTTTAATGCATGATGAAGAAATTAAATCGGAAAGAAAAAGAGAATATGAATTAAAAAGTAATAATTTATTTGAATTATATGGAATGGATATTTTAGTTGATGAAAATTTAAAACCTTGGTTATTAGAAATAAATTTAAGTCCAAGTTTAAGTGGAGTTGGAGAATATGAACAAAGAATTAAAAGTAAATTATTTTCAGATATGTTAAATATATTAGGATTTATTCCTTTTAATCATTTAAGTGGAAGATCAATTGAAAAAGATTTTAAATTTAATAATACAATTGATGAAGCTATTGATGATAGCATTTGTGAATTTACAAGACCTATAGGTGGTTGGATTAGGTCTTTTCCTACTAAAGATAATATTGAATATTTTAGGAAATTTTTTAAAAATCCAATTGAAGAAAATCTAGGTTTATGGAAAAGAATTATTGAATTAAATATTTAAATTTTTTTATAATGTTGATTATTTTTTTTTAAATTTGATTTTAAATAATATTTAAAATATTATTTAATAAACAAATATCTTTTTATTTTATTATTTCAAATTGAATTATATTTAGATATTTATTGTTTCAAAGAAAACCATCTTTAAATTATAATAATAAGTTAAATATTATCAATTTATAATTTTAAATTTATTTTTTGATTCACTTTGAATTAATTTTTTTTAATAAAATTTTTATTTGTTAATTTTAAGTTAATAAAAATTTGATTTCTTTACATTTTTATTTTATTTATTCTTATTATTCTTTTTTTTAAAAAAAACGTTTTGAATAAGTGAATTTCATTGCTTGAATCAACATTATTGCTTTTATTTTTAGGATTTATTTATATAATCCAAGAAAAGATTTATTATTTTATATAATTTCTATATAACTTGTTAAAGGATTAATATAATTTGTTTTTATATATAATCAATGTGTCATAGTTTGAAAAAGTAATTTCTTATATAGATAATACAAGAAAAAAAAAACTAACTAATTTAATTTTAAAAAAGAATTAAAAAAAGTAGTGTAAATTTTGGGAAATAGATAATATAAGATTGAGTTTTATTTTTATTTGTCTTCATTTTTTTTTTCTTCAATATTATTTTCAGAATTTCTTTTCTCTTCATCATTATTTTTATTATCATCTTTATTTTTAGTATCATTACTATCATTATTATTATTACTATTAGTATTTTCAGTTTTTTCTTCTTTATCATCCTCCATAATTGGAATCCATGAAGTATCCATATAAAGTAATTTATCCCATACAGAACTTTCTAACATTTTAAAATTATTTTCATTATTAATATGTAAATATGTTAAAAAATATATATAATTCCAATAATTATGAACAGTTTCCCTATGTAAATCAAAATCAATATTTTTATTAATAGCATCATCTCTACTCATTTGGCAAATAAAACAAACATTATTTTTATCTGCAATAATTTCATCAGTTTTATTTCTAAAAGCAGCAAAAGAATCAACAACAATTCCAAAAATTAAATTGGTCATAATTAAAACTACAATAATATGAAAAGAGATATCAAAAAAAAATCTAGCAATAAAAGCACCTGAACTTGGATTATAAGCTAATTTAACAATCATATCACCAATTCCTCCTCCACTTCTTCCACCATAACTTAATAAAGTTAAATAACATTGAAAAATACTTCCACACATTTGCTCTTCATCATCTTGAGTATCATTTTTAACATTATATAATTCAGTAAAAATAAAACTATCATTAAAAAAATAAAAAGCAAATATTGCAAATAAATATTCTATTAAATATGAATATGTTAAAACTAATAAAAGTTGACTCCAACGTATTCTTATTGTTAGAAATATCCCATATAATAATTCAACCATATTTGCAAGAAATAAAACTGGAACAGCTATTGCAATTGCACTTCCTGTTAATAAATAAATAGATAAACATATTAAAGTTGCAATTAGCATATTTATTTGTCTGTTCATTAAAACACTATCAAATATTATTGTTGATAACTTTTCACTAAATGAAATTTGGTCTGATATATTATTTATTCTTTCTATCATATCTTGATCAAAAATATTATAATGACTATTTTTATCTCCTACTTCTCTAAAGCAATAATTTACATTATATTTTGTCATTATATTATGAATATATTGTAATCTAAACATATAATAAAACCAAACTATTATTACTATTACTATAAAAATTATATGACCAATACTTAAATAAAAGTTATGTATGTTTATTTCATTTTTTTTATTTTGTTCAATTTCTTCTAAAGAATAAAAATTTATTGCTAAAAGTAAATTATGAAATATTATTAATATATAATTTATTATTTCAAATGTTCTAATATTGATTGAACTTAAGATTTTAGAAAATTTTGAATAATCTCTGAATTTATAATTATTAAAAAACATTTCACATATAAAGTAATCTGTTTCTTTTATTAAATTAATTATTTTTGAATGTACACTATCTCTATCAACATTTTCATCAAAATTTTTCATGGATTGATTAGACAACAAAAAGCAAACTGAAGGAATTACAAAAAAAGAAAAATCTTTTTTTGATTCATTATTATCAGCTTTAATTTCAATTCTAGTTAAAATTCTTGATAAAAATTGATAAACAATATAATTTGTATTTTCATTTTTTATTTTTTTCATTTGATTACTTTTTATAGATTCTTTGTCAGTGGAAACATATTTTTTTTTTCTTCTTGAAGATTCTATAGTATTTTTATGATTTAAAATTTCTTCTTTTTCAATTTCACTTTCAGTTTTCATTTTATTATGAACATATGTATGTTTAAAACTATCTAAAAATGATTTAACATCTGCTCTTCCATAATTATCAGTTAAAACTCTTAAATAATAAAATATTCTAAGAGACCATTTTAATTCAATTAAATCTTGAAAATTATCATTATATTTATATAAGTCCATTAAAATTGGTAAAATATTTTCATTGTCAATAGAGTAATTTTTAAGTTCTCTCATTGTATTATTCATATAAATAAAAGCTCTTACAGATTCTTCATATAAATCTACTGGAGAAAAATTGTCTATTATTTCATCTATTGTATTTAAAGATGGATTATCAGCATTTCCTTCTTCAATTAATGATGAGATCATATCTAATAAATTTATTTTCATTGTAAATATAAAATTCCTTTTTTCTTTATAAAATTTACTATTTAGAATATTTTTATTTATTTCTTCATTTTTACTTTTGTAAAAAAGAAATGTTTTTATTGAAGGAAATATTTGTTTTAAAGTATCATACATTATTTTATATTTTTCTAATGAAGTTCCTTGAAAATATTCAATTATAAATGTAATTATATTTAAAGCTAAAACTAATAATTTATCAAAAGGTAATTCACTTTTCATTATTAAACTTTGACATCTATTAAAACAATTTATTATATATCTCAAAGTAAAACACATTGAATTAAAAATTATTGTACATTTATTATTTGAATTTTCATTTATTTTTCCTGTTATAATTAAATTATGAAATGCTTTATTATGACATTCTCCTAATAATTGAAAAAATTGAATTAAAATTTTTGTTGTATAATTTATTTCTTCATATCTTTCATATATAACAATATTTTTAGAAGTTACTATATTTATATTTATTTTTTCTCTGAGGATGACCCCTAAATTATTAAAGAAATATTCTTCATATCTTAAAGTTTTTTCTAAATTATATTCACTATTAAAGTCTAATATTGCATTATCTTTAGTTTTATTTTTTTGTTCAAAAATTTTAAAAAGAGAATTTTGAGTTTTACTAGGTTCATATATTAATAATTTATTTAACATAGTAAGAAATGTTATCATATTTTCATTTGATAAATTTTTTAAATTAAAAATATATACTACACAATAATTTAAAAAAAGTTGATTATAATTAAATGATAAATCATAAGATGAACAACATATTAAATCATAAAATGTTGTTTTAAAAAAATTATTAAATTGTTTTAAATATGAATTTCTTATTAAAGAAAAGTTTTTATATTCTTTATTTTCAGTTTTAATATGATCACTATTTAAAATTGTGTTTTCTTCTTGTTCAAAATTATAAAAAGGAATTTCTGTTTTATTTAAAGTGAAATTTTTAAAATTTTTTTCGTCCCTATTATAATAATTAGAAATAAAAGAATTTAATTTAAAATTTTGATTAAAATTAGTATTATCATAAATTTCCTGATAAGCTTCTAAAATAATTCCATAGATTTTTTCCATATTATAAATATCAAAAGATTTTTTTTCCATTTCTTCAATTCTTCTAGATTTACTTCCAATATTAATATTATTAATAAATAATTTTTCTTTGATATTATTAAAGTAATTAATAAAAAATTCAACTTTATTTAAAAATTCTTTGGTTAATTCATATAACCATAAAGTCATATGTGAAGAAATTTCATAAGTAATAAAAACATCACTGATAATTTTAATACTAATTAAAATTTGAGTTAAATAAGAATTAATATCATCAATATCATCTTCAATATAAATATAATATAATAAATTTTTCATTTCATGAATAAAAATTTCAATTACAATTTTTAGATTATTTAAATTTTCAAATCTGTTAAAAGCATTAACATTTTTTAGTTTTTTTAACTTTGAAATTTTTTCATTATCAGTTAAATCATTTAAAATTTTAATAGGAATATTTAAATAATTTGCTCTATCATCTTCAATTAAATTTCTTAAAATAGTTAAATTTTGACTATATTCCTGACTATTCATATATTTATTTAAAAAAAGTGTATTATCTTCTTCTATTTGATCATTAATATATACCATTCTAATAAATATTAATAAAATTGTTCTATTTTTTAAAGCTAAATAATTTTCTGATAATAATAATTGATAAAATTTTAAATCATTAATTTCAACAAAAGTATTAAAAACATTATTTTTCATTACAAAAAAATAAGTTATATTAGAGAGTAATTTTATAAGACTAAAAAATAATTTTTGTGAATGTTGAATAATTTTACTTTGATAATGAGCAAAATGTTTATGACTTAATTCAGAATTTTTATCTTCTTCATTAGAATCAATTTCTGGAAAACTATCATCAGAACTCTCATTACTCTCACTATTATTACTTTTTTCTTCATCTATAATAGAATGACTTAATTTCTTTAAAGTATCCTTTAATTTTATGAAACTTCCTGATTTTTTACTTTGAATTGGTATATTTAATTTTGGAATTAAATTTACATTATTTTTATTTAATGTAGTATAAAACACAGAACTTCTTCTTCTTCCTTTAAATTTATCATTAGTTTGATTCCAAAATAAAGTATTTTTAAATTTTTCTTTTTCTTCTGTATTAACTAAAACATATCTTTTTCTTATAAAAGGTATTTCTCTAAATGGAAAAATATTTTGATTTATTTGTTTTTTACTTGCATTTATAAATAATTTTTTTATATAATCTATACTATAAGTTTTATGTTCTTTTATTACTTGTTTGTTTTTAGATTTGTCCTTTTTTCCTTCATTTTCTTCTTCTTCTTCAAATTCTTTTTCTTCATTTTCTTCAATATTTTCATTTTTTAATTTTTTATATTTATTTATAATTTTTTCAAAAGAAAACATTTGAATTACTTTATTCTTATTAATTAATTTTGAAATTTCTTTTACTATTAATTCAGTTATTTTAGATAAACTTTCAATTTCAAAACAAAAAGATAGATAATATAAAATATCCATGGTATATATAACACAATCTTGAATGTTATTTTCATTATGTTCTATATCATAATTTTTATTAATATTATCTCTAATATAAACATAAATTAAATTTAATAAATTTGGTATTTGTTTATGATTTTTTAAATCAATATCATATAAATAAATTCCTTTAGAAATAATAACCAAAAAATATAAAGTTATTTTTGGAAAAGTTTTAAAAATTTCAATTATTCTAGACAGATTTCTTCCAATTAAAAAATGAATTAAAGATTCTTTTGTTAAAGTAAAAAATAATAAAAAATGAAAAATAATTTCAATAGTTTCTTGAGTATATCTTTTCATAACTGGATCAATAATAAATAATTTAGTTAAAGTATTATCAAAACCACTTATCATTAATTCCCTAACTATAATTTTAGTATGTAAAGATATATATTTTGAATTTTTAAATTCATAATGATCTTTTTCATGGTCACGTACATTTTCAGAAGGATAATCTATAGTTAGATTTGGAAAATATTTTTTTGTCAATTTAGAAATTTCTCTCAAATAATCTTTTATTAATTTTTCTCTTATTAAAGGGAAATCAGTTTTATAATTGTTTTGTTGAGTTTCAATTATAGTTTTTTTATTTTTAATAATTATTGAAGTTTTTTTTCTTTCTAATTTTTTTGGAACAACTTCATCTAAAGTTATCTTCATGTCTTCTTTAGTCCAATTTTTAGCAAATTCAAGTAAAATATCATGAAATTTTTTATCTAATTGTTCATATTCTATTTTAGAACAAAAATATAAATTTAATAAACATTCTAATCTTACTTTTGAATTATATGTAGTTAATAACATTGAATTTTGTAAATTTCTTTTTGCATTTTCTGCAACTGCCATTTTAAAACTATCATTTTCAATTAAATAATCTATTCTATCTTTATTTGTAGTAAAATTTCTTTTCTCAACAAATTTTATTTGTAATTCTTCTTCTAGTTTTTCTCTATTTAAAATATATTCTTTCATATTGTTTATATCTTCAAATTCTGAATATTGAATTTCATTCATTTTTAAAAAATATAAATTATCAGACAAAGTGAATGTTTCTAAAATTTTATTTGTGAAAGATAGCATATCTAATATTTGATTATTTTTTAAAATTAAATTTTTTTTTGTGGGAGAATCTAGAATAAGAGTGTTAAAAACAATTGAAGTTGAAATAATCATTTTAAATAAAATTTTAGAATGTGGTGAATTATAATGAATAAATTTATTATTTTCATCTTCAGATTCATCATCACTATTATTTATATTTTTTTCATTTAATTTTTCATTAATTATTATATCATTAAAATTAATCATAATTATATAAATAATTTTACTAAAATAATCAACAGCTTTTCTAACAGCATTAAAATTATTAATATCACTGTTATCTTTTAATAATAAATTAATTATGGTATTAAAGGATATACTAAATTTTTCTAAATTTTTGGTTAATTTCATTAATTCTTTTTTATCAAACAAAAACCTCTTAACACAAAAATATATAATTTCCAAAATAACTAAGTAATTAATTATTAATTTATCATATTGATTTTCTTCAAAAACTTCAACAGCTTTATTTAAAATTCCACAAAAATCAATACAAATTTGAGGAATAATAAAATTATTATCATTTGTGTATTTACTATAAATTTTATTTGTGTATAAAAAATTTGAATTAAAAATAAGTCTCATATTTATTCTTTCTAAAACATTTGTTAATAAAAAATCTCTATAACAAAGAGATTTCATTTCTTGAAAATCTCTTTTTAAATGTAAAACAAGAAACAATTGAAGTAAACCACTTATAAAAGGAGCAAATTTAACTAATTGATCATCTTTAAAAGAGTTAATTAATAATATTAAATTACTCATTGGAATAACCTTAATTAAATTTTCATGTAAATAATATAATTTTTTAGTCTTTGTTATATTAATTACAAATCTAGCTAAATTATCAATTGTACTATCATCAATTTTTTTTTCATCGAATTTAGTTACATTTAAATGATAAGATAAAATAAAAGAAAAAATTTTTTCATATAATAATTCATATATACTCCCATCAAAAACACAATTTAAAATTTGTCCTTTCCAAACAAAAGGGATTGTATCATAATTATTTGGATTATTAAATATATAATTCATAAATTTATTTAAAATTATTCTATTACAATGATTAGCCTGATTATTACATAAACAAATTTTATTTTTATTTATATTAGGATTATTAGTTATAGATTTATGAATTTGACAATTTGATTTTCCCCCATGACACTTTAAATAACAAATATAACATAAATTTGTCAATCCACAACTTTCACAAGAATAAACCGCTTTATTATGTAATTTAATATCTAATTCTAAAAAAACACAATAATTAAATTTAATATATTCATCTTTTTGATTTAAAACATGTCTTTTTAAACCACAAGAACAAATAAAAGAAAAAAATTTATTTTCATTTTTTTTATTGATTTCTTCTTCATCAATAATAATAATATTTTTTTTAGTTTTTATTTCTTTTTGAATAATTGAATCTGTTTCATCTCCTACACATTTTCCATGACAAGTTTTATAACATTCTTCACAGATTTTTTCCGTTGAATTTGGATCACAAACATCACAGTAATAAACTCTTTGATAAATAGGATAATTTCCATATTCATAATAACTACATTTAGTTTTATTTTTAAAATTAATTAATTCATTTGATAAATTTTCAGAATCTGATTCTGAAGATTCTGAAAAAGAAGATTCTTTATCACTTGAACTTTTTTTTTCTACTTTATTAGACTTATTCAAATTTGACAATTTTTGATTACTATTTAGGGATTGTTCTTCACTAGTAAAATTTTGGTTTGAAGAAGAATATTGATTTGAATTTTCTTTTCCCTTTTCATTTTCAGTGTTGTTTTCTGAATTTTTAACTTGTTGACTTTGATTACTTATACTATTTAAGTTTGAGTTATTATTTTCACTACTTGATTGACTAAAAGATGAAAAATTTATTTTTTTTTCGTTATTCATATTTTGAATTAAGTTTGATGAAGATTTGTGTAAAAGATTTGAACGTTCTGAATTATTTGTAGTCATTTTTTTAATTTTATCTTTTTATTTTTTTTTTAATTTAAATTAAATTTATTATTTATATTAAATATTTATTTTCACAATATTCCTTTTTCTTATTCAATTTCTAAAATGATTATCTCATTTTTTTTATTTTTTAAAATGTTAACTAATTAAAAAAATACAAATCCTTTTTTGATTCATTATTATAGCTTTAATTTCATTATAGTTAAAATTCTTTATAATAGTTGATAAATATAATTTTCATATATACCAAATTTAAATTCAATAAATAATAATATTTAAAAATAACCTCAAATGATTTTTGATTTTTAATTTTTATAATTGATTTTTATTGGGGATTGGGGATTGGGGATTGGGGATTGGGCCCAATCCCCAATCCCCCATCCCCATGAAAA
>JAEEGK010019912.1_pt1 | contig 14333 bp, 9 predicted proteins | sample 8958771 | NCBI WGS metagenome assembly JAEEGK01 (sample SAMN16246547, study PRJNA631951) | gut metagenome | biome: gut microbiome; feature: rumen; material: SC-attached | host: Bos | place: Iran: Karaj | collected 2018-10
TTTTTGAATAATATTATTAAAATTTTTGGAAGTCAAAATTTTTAAAAATTTAAAAAATAAAATCAATGATTTAAAATCAACAATTATTGATTTTAAATATTATTTTTTGATTAATTTTTTTTAATTATTTTTAATTGTTTTAAATGTCATTAGTCCTATTCGGAGAACTAAGAAGAGAACATATATATTAATATTTTTGTTTTTATATGATTATATTATTACTTGGATAAATAATTTTTATAATAGATTAAAACCATTTTATTCATATTATAAAGATGATGCCTTAAATAGGGAAATTGAATTTTTTCAAATTTTAAATACTCATTTAAATAATTATCTTATATAGGTTTTTTTGGATAATTTGAATTTTTGTTATTCGATTTTTTGAAATGAATTGTTTAATGATAATAGTAAAAGAATTTATGAAAGTTTAAGAAAAAAATGAATGGAAATGAAAAGAACAATTATATTGTTTTGTTTTTTAAGTTTTGTTCTTATTTTTCAGCATGTATTACTATGAAATTTTTAGATCCAACTCTTCTTTCTTTAGATAATCTTATTGTTAGACCTTTTTCTAAAATAAAAAAAATTTTTAAGAAAATGAGAATCATTTTACATTATTAGATATTCCTATTTTTTTGTTTATTTTTTAATTTTTCAGTTGTCTTAAATTTAAAGAATCTTTTACAAAATATGGAATTAGTAATACAATTCAAGAAGAAACAAGAAAAATTTAAAGTGAAAATGAAAATGTAGGCCGAGAAACTGATTCTATCTAAATCATTATATAAATACATATTCATTTACAATTTAAAAAACTATTTTAATTAAATCTATATAAATAAAATCCCTTTAATTATTTGAAAAAATAAATATACAATTAAAAATAATAAAATAAAAAATAATATAAAAAACGTAAAATAAAAAACTCCAAAAAAATAAATTTATTATATAATATGCAAAACCAATATTATCAAGGTCAATCAGGAAGTGGATCTATTTATGGTCCCCCTGGACAAACAGGTAGTGGATCAATTTATGGTCCCCCAGGACAAACAGGTAGCGGATCAATTTATGGTCCTCCAGGTCAAACAGGTGGTGGTTCACTTTACAATGCTCAAGGTCAAAATCAACCATATACTCAAAACCAATATACTCAACCTCCATATCAACAATACCCTCAAAATCAATATCAACAATATCCTCCAAATCAATTTAGTCAACCTATGGTTCAACAATATCAACAACCTCAAAATATGGGAAATTTAACAATGCTTCATTCTCACCCATTTACCCAATCAATAGGAAATGGTAGAAAATGTGATAATTGTCAAGCAATGATAAATGGTCCATCAACTCAATGTGGTCAATGTAATATAAATTTATGTTTGCAATGTGCAAATAAATTAATGTATCAAAATCCAACATCTCAAAAGCATCAACATCCTCTTCAATTAACAAAGAGATCAGCATTTAATTGTGATATATGTAAAAAGAGTAAAACAAATTCAGTATCATTATTTTGTCAACCATGTGACTTTGATTCATGTGTAGATTGTTATTTATCAAATTTCCCTCAACAACAAATGTATCCACAACAACCACAAATGTATCCTCAACAGCAACAAATGTATCCTCCACAACAAATGTTTACTCAACAACCACAAATGTATCCTCCACAACAAACATATCCTCAACAACAAATGTTTCCTCAACAAGGAATGAATCAACAAACTGTTTTTAAAAGTGCTCCTTCAAGTTATTCACCTCAAATTTCTGCAGGACAACAATTTAGTGGAAGTTTTAGTGGTCAAATTATTCCTCATATTCATCCTGTTCTTTCTCAAGTTTTTGCAAATAATTTTATATGTGATATGTGTGGAAAAAGGGGAGATGGAAGCATTTGTTATTCTTGTAGACAATGTGATATGGATATTTGCCAAAATTGCTGTAGTAGATTACTTTATGCTCCTAAAAATAATAGACATCAGCATCAATTATATTTAACTAAAAGATCTGGTTGGGTTTGTGATGTTTGCAAAGGAAGAAATAAAACTCTTTCTATGTATTGCCAACAATGTGATTTTGATTGTTGTACTAATTGCTATTCCTTAGGTTATAATGCTGTTGAAACTTGTTCTATAATGTAAGAAACAGATAATATTTTTATTTTCACTAGTTTAAAAAAGTTTAATCTTAAAAAAGAAAAAAATTAAAAAAAAAAATAAAAAAAATAAAATGTCAAGTTCACTAATACTGGAAAATACTAAAAATGAACAAATAGGAGTATATGATGAAAATGATAATTACATAAAAGGATATTCTCGAAAAGAAGTTCGTTCAAAAAATTTAATTCACAGAGCAACAGATATATTAGTAAGAAATACAAAAGGAGAAATATTAGTACAAACACGTTCAAACAGTAAAGAATATTGTCCAGGATATTTAGATATAGTTTTTGGAGGAATGGTTTCTGATGGTGAAGATGTTGATAAATCAGCAGAAAGAGAATTAGGAGAAGAAGCTGGTTTAGATATTGATAAATTAAAAAATAAATTAGAGAAACATGGTAAATTTTTTTATAAGGATAATGTTACTTCTACTTTTGAATATATTTATTATATTACTATTATGCCTGAAGAAGAAAAATTAATTTCTTTTAGGGATCATGAAGTTAGTTCCGTTAAATGGTATTCTAAAGATGAATTGGAAAAAATTATTAAAGAAGGAAAAGAAAAAATTACAGGAGCTAGTATTCAATGTTTTCATATTTTAGTTAAAGATGGTTGTATTTAAAATTATTTTTGTTAAGAATGATGAATTTATTTATATCCCATTCATATTTTCTTTTTTTTCTTTTGAGATTTTTATTGGGAATATCTTCTTTTTTTATGAAGCTTTTTTTTTTTTGGTTTAAAGTTTTTATTTAATGAATTTCTGAAGGGATTTTTGAAATTATTTTCTGGTGAATCAATTAAATATTTTTTATTTTTGGTGTGGTCCATTTTTTCTTGATTTTTTTTCTTTTTTGCTTTAATTAATTCATTTAAATCTTCTATATTCTTATAAGAATTTCTATTTATATTTTTTTCTTCTTCATTTAAATTATTCTTTCTATTATTAATATTTGGATAATTATAATCATAAATATTTATATTTGGGAAATTTATATTTGAGTCATTTACATTTGGACTATTATAATCAGCTTCTTTTCTATTTTGATAATTAAAATATGAATTATTATTATTTAAAGGTATCATTTGCCTTTCTTTAAAATTCTTATTCTTTTTTTTTAACAGATATAATTTATTCAACTTTCTTTCATTTTCAAATTCATTTATTTGTTTTTTAATAATGTCTTGAACATTTTGAAATTCTGTTAATTTTCTTATATCATTAAAATTATTTTCTATTTCATTTTTAATTTTAGATTTAATATAAAACTGTAAAATATTATAAAGTTTATTCTGGTTTTTTACATAATTGTCAAATCTAAATCTTAAATCTTCTTTCATTTCATTATATTCGTTTTTAATTTGATTTATTTCATTCATTATTTTTTTATTTTGTTGATTTAAATTATCCGAAAACTCTTTATTTAAATAATTAATAAAATTATTTAGGTCTCTTTCATTATTTAATTGATAATTATATTTTTCCAAATAATTAGATGTTTCTTGGTCAATATCATTATAATTAAGACTTAACATTTTTTTATGTAATTCTAAGTTTTTTATACTTGGACTTTTTATTAAAGGAAAATTTGGAGTATTATCATATTTATAAATATTTTCATTGTTGAAATTCTTGTTTTTCATATTTGAATAAATATTTGGTTGAGATTTCGAATGATGTAATTTTTTTTCTTGTTCTTTCCAATAATTTGATTCACCTTTATAAAAAGGATTATTAATTTGAGGGTAAAAATTATTTTCCATTCTTTACTGAAAAATTAAAATAAATTATTATTTTTTATTTAATAGATTTTCTTTGATAAAAATATGAAATGTCCTTATGTTCCAATTAAATTAAAAAACACAATATTTCAAGAAAAATTTCAAAATAAAGATAATAATGCTAGTATGTATATTTCTGAAATCGAAGACAACAATGAAACATTAATAAATGAATTGATGACAAAAAAAAAAAATTTATTCAAATCTTTAGATATGAAACAAATTGGAAATTATAAATATCCAAATATAGCTAAATTAACTGAATTAAAAAAAGAAGTAAATAATTATAAAAATGATATTTTTCTTTCTCAAACACAAGATTTAGAATCAAGTCTTTATAAATTTAAAAACGACTTATCTTTATCTTCTATAAATAATTTTGATTATATCTCAAAATTAACATTGAAGAATTTAGATCTTGAAAAAGCAAAAATTAAATCAATAATTTTAGATTCAAAAATTAATATTTTAGAAAATATTGAATTTAAAAGTTTAAAACCTGAAGAAAAAAAGAAAATCGATGAATATATAAAGAAATATAAAAAAATAGAAGAAGAAAAGAATAATCTAAATAATAATGAAGAAAAAAAAAACGAACAATTTAATCATGAGATTGAGAATAATTATGAAAAAAAAGAAATTGAAGAAAAAGAAGAAAATCATTCATCTGATTCAGAAAATTTAAATTTCATAAAGTTAGATGCTAAAAAAAAAAGTTTTGGAAAAAAAAATTCAAATGAAGACTCTGATAGTTTAGAAGATAAACAATTAAAAGAATTCATTACAAATGATTGTGAAGATAATAACTCTGAAAATAATGGTAAAGATCATTCAGATAATTATGATAATAAAATGAAAGATATTAAAATAAAATTTATATATGAAAATAATCCAAAATATAATGAAACAGAATATTTTAAATATGAAGATGATCCAAACTTAATGACTATGAGAGTATTTGAAAAACATGGTGATGATATATTAAATATAAAATTATATTATATGAATGGAAAAGAAATTATTATTGACCCTAACAAAGATTTTTTTATTGGAGAATTTATGAAAGGAAAAAATAAAATCTTAATTAAAAACTAATTGAATTTTCCAAATTTCTTTTTTAATTGATTAAAAATTATATATTTATTTTTTATTTTTTTATTTTGTTAAATGAATATAATTGTTACCAATTATGAAAATAAAAATATTAAAAATAATTTTATTTACCTAAGTTATGATATTATCCAAGAATTATCATTGAAAGAAAATGAAAAAAATATTATTAAACTTACAAATATTAAAGATAAAAATATAAACTATTATTTTTCTTGGAAAGGAGGAATTGTTCAAAACAAATTAAAAACTTCCGAATTATCAATTCAGTATTTTGATTTAAATGAAAAATATTTTTTCATTGAAAAAGTAAAAGAAAATAAAAATTATCTTGAGAAATTAACTTTAATTCCATTATCTAGTAAAGATTATAATTTAATAGAAAATAATCCTGATTTTTTTGAAGAAAATTTAATAAATCAAATTGAAATTGTTTTTAAAGCTCAAATATTTACATTTTTTTATAATAATGATATTATATTTTTGAAAGTTGATAATTCAAATTTTGAGTTAGCGTTTATATCAAATGAATGTGAAGTTAATATTCAATTTATTAAAGAAAATTATGAAAAATATCCAGAAAAAAGAGTTGAAATTAATTTTAGTAAATGTAATGAAATTTTTTCACTTAAAAATAATGAAATATGTTTCCTTTATAAGAATTCTGATTTATTATGTGATTATTGTAATTTAAATGAAAATAATAAAAATAAATTTCCTTATTTAAATGGAATATGGATTTCTGTAGATTCATATGAAAATATCATTCAATTAGATCTTCCTAAAGAAGTATTAATTAGTACTTCTTTCTTTGTTTCTGATATTTTATTGTTAAAAAAGTATAATTTTGAAAATTTATATATTGATAAAGATAATAATTCTGATTGTTATGATTATCTTAAAATTGAGTATCACACAGAAAAAAACATAAATTTTGAAAATAATATTCAGATTTATCTTCCAATAGTTTTAACTCCTTTTTATATATATCATTTCAATAATGTTTATTTTAGACTTTTAATAACAGATAATAAATTTTTAGATATGTTTGAAGAAAAAAATAAACCTTTTTTAATTTTAGATTTTGAAAATATAAGTAAAATTGCAAAAATTAAATCAATTGGATTAAAAACTATTATTAATTATACAATATTAGAAAAAAATTATAGATATTTAGATTTAAAAATATTTAATTGCGAAGATAAGGAATTAAATGACATTTTAAAAATTATCATTTATAATAATTCTATGGATATCATTTCTTATATAAATAACTTCTTTAACAAAAAAGTTTTGACAAATATTTTAATAATTTATTTACCGAATTATTTTAATGATTTCCAATTTTCAAAACAAATTATGAAACTTGCAAAAATAAACGAAATTAAGTATTTTTATTTAAACTTTACAATTTTCTCCAATTCTTTGACAGTCAAAAAAAAAGTTAAAAAATATTTAAAAGATTGTTACAAATATATAAAAAATTATTCACAATATAAAAAAATGATATTAATCTTTTCAGATTTAAATGATATTTTAAATAAACAAAATTTAAGTGACATTTTTCAAAAATTTTTGTCAAATATAAAAATATTAGAAAATACATATTCAATACTTTTTTTGAAACCTGAATCAAAAAACTTTTATCTAGACAATTCATATTTCTTTTACAAACTAAATGAATCAATTTCAAAAGAAGACAATAGAACAATACCATCAATAATAAAAATGAAGAATAAAAAATCAAATAATTTAGAAGTTAAAACTAAATTAAATTTTTCATCATTATGTAACTTTTCAAAAATAAAAAATACAATTACAGATATAATAAACTTAGAAAATGAATATATAAAATTTTTTCCAAATAAAAAAATACCAATTAAATTATCATCAAATATATTATTAATAGGACCAAGTGGTTGTGGAAAAACATATTTGGCAAAATCAATAAAAGAAGAATTTAATATAAATTTTTATTCAATAAAATTAACAGATATATTAAGTAAGTTTATAGGTCAAAGTGAAGAAAATATAAGAAATATATTTGAAAAAGCAAAAAAAAATTCTCCTTCAATAATTTTTATCGATGAATTAGAAAATTTAGTTTCTCAAAGAGGAATTTCAAATTCAAATTTAAATGATAGAATTGTAAATCAAATTTTAACTTATTTAGATGGAATTGAAGAAAATAAGAAAATTATTTTTATAGGAGCTACTTCAAATCCTTATTTAATTGATAATGCAATTTTAAGACCAGGAAGAATAGATAATATAATTTTATGTGATTATCCTGATTATAATGAAAGAATTGAATTAATTAAATTTTTCATTCAACAAAATTATCCGAATTTTAATTTTAATAATATTAATAATTGTATTGAAAAACTTTCTAAAGAAATTGAATATTATAGTTATGCTGATATATATAGTGGTGTTTATAATTCTTTTTATATTTGTGAAGAAAAAAAATGTGAATTGAATGATGATATTTTAATTAGAGGTTTTAAAGAAATAAATAAAATTATTAATAAAGATGAAGTATTATTATATAAAAAAATAAAAGAAAAAGGAATTTATATGGAACCTTCTTCAAAAATAAAATTTGCATAAAATATAATTAGTTTGTGTTATATTATTGAAAAAATATATTTTTAAATATAATTTTAATCATTATCTATAAAAGTATTTTTTATAAAGTGATATTTTATCAATTTTTTTCTATAATTTTCATTTTCTTTATAATATTCATTTATTAAATTATTATCTTTAATTACAAAAGGAATTGATAATTTAGGAATTAAAGTGTCATATTTTGAAGGTAAAATTTTTTTCTTATTTTGATTTATTGTATTATATTTAGTATATCTTTGTTTTAAATTTCTTGGATTTTTATTTAATAAACCATTTATTATTAATGTTTTTTTCTTTTCTTTTTCTTTATTATATATACTATCTATTGTTTTATTTTCAGAATCATCATTTTGAAATATTGATGAGATATCTTTTAACGTAGGATTAAATTTTATTTTCATTCTTTTTTTTATTTTTGAAAAAGATTCCAATTTAATTTTTTGGTTAGTAATTGTCTTGAATGAAAATGAAGGTTTCCTTAGTTTAGATGGTTTAATATTTGATTTTGAAAGAGAGGGGAAAAATTCATTGAATTTATTATTAATTTTTATTGAAGGACTTAATTTAATCTTTTTAGATGATATTCTATTTGATAAAAAGGATTTGATATTATTATTTATTGATGAATTTTCATCCTCTGACAAACTTATTTTATTTTTTAAAGATTTTTTTATTAATTCATTTTGAAAATTATTCGAAACTGAAGAAAGAAGATTATCATCAGTTTGAACAAAAGAAGTTATAGAATTTGAAACAGAATTTTTTGGCTTTTTAATGTAAAAATAATTAATATTATGTAACTTTTTTCCTGAGAAATCAAGACTTCTTAAATTTTTAAAATGAGACATAATTTTTCAAATAAATATTAACGAAGAAATTTAAAAAAATAAATTTAATTTGTTTTTAAAATAAAAACAATTTTACTTAAATATATTCTAATATTAATATTATAAAAATATACTTTGAAACATAGAAGAATCTGTTTTTAATTAAAATTAAAAATTTCATCTTTGATTTATTTAATGTTGATTTTTAACCATAGTTTTCATTTTGATAATCACTAAGGAATAAAATATAAAAATTAAACCACTTAATAAGTAATTTATTATTAATAATAATAACTCCAAAATTTTCTAAAATAAAAAATAAAATAAATGAATAATGAAGAATCTCAATCACATATTAATGAATCAGAAGTAACTTTATCATTAAAGCAAAATGATATAAAAACAATAAATATTTTAACAGAAATGCTTAAAGAAAAAGATGACTTATCAAAGGAAACAATCTTTCAACAACCAGAAACATTTACAATAATTAAAATGATATTAACAAAATATCAAAAAGATAAAAATGATGTATATATTTTAAGTCATTATTTAAAAACTTTAAAAAACTTTATGAATTCTATATTACAAGGTCAACCAGAGGATTTTGATTATATGCCATTATTAAATAAAATAAGTTTAGATTTAAAAAGTGAAGAATATGAAAAAAATACTTTTATGATGAGAGTAGGTGATATTGGAAAAAAATTTTATGTTATTATTTCTGGAAGTGTAAGTATTTTAGTTCCTAAAGTTATGAATGTTTGTATGACAAAACAACAATATGTCTTACATTTAGAATTACTTAATTCTTTAGATGAAAAATATCTTTTGGAGAAAACGTTTAAAAATAATGAATCAGTTTTCACTGATTTTAAAACTGAAGACTATGAAAAGTTATTAAAAAAAAAAAATAAAAAAAAAATAAATATTGATATAGATGTAGATGATGAAGAATCAAAAGGAAAAATTTCATTAAATAAATATTTATATTTTATAAATGCAGAATATATTTATCAAGAAAAATATGGATATAAAGAAGTTAAAATTGTTGGATATTTTAAAGTAACTGAATTAAATCAAGGAAGTTCTTTTGGTGAATATGCTTTAATAAACGATAATCAACAAAGAACTGCTTCTATCTTTATTAAAGAAGATTGTTTTTTTGGAATTTTAAGTTCTTCAAGTTATAAAAAATGTCTTCAGAATATTCAAGAAAATAATAAAAAAAAAGATGTTGAATTTGTATTTACATTTAAAATATTTAATGATATTCCTGTTTTCTTCTTTTCTCAAAATTATTGGAATTATTTTATAAGAAGAAAAATTCATAAAAATGATTATTTATTTAAACAAGGACAAGAAAGAGATGAAATTTATTTCTTACAAGAAGGTGAATTTTTAATTAACACTAGAAATTTAACTTTTAAAAAAGTAAATTTATTTCTTTCTCAATTAGGTCATATTCATTTTCCTAAAACAGACTATGAAGATATTGGAAGAGGATTAGATATTTCATTAACTTTTTCTAGGAAAGGAGATATTTTAGGAATGGAAGATTTATTATATAATAATAACTTCTTTTGCTCTGCCATTTGTGTTTCTAAATGTGCTTCTTTTTTTGCTATTAATATTAATATATTTAAAAATATGTGTAGTCATTATCCTAAAGTTTTAGAAAGATTAAAAAGAATGGAAACAGATAAAAAAATCTTAATGATTCAAAAATTACAAAATATTAAAATTTCTGGGAAAAAAACTCTATCTGGAGAATTTAGAAAAGATGATGAAAATAATGTTTTTTGGGAACAACAATGTGAAATAAAAAATCCTATTCTTAAAAAAAATTATTCAAGAATGAAGAGTTTTAAAACACTTTTAAAGTCATTTGAATTAAATAGTTATATCAAAAAAATGAATAATAATTATGATAAAGATAATAGTAATGATAGTAATATATTTATAACAATGAACAAGAGAAATTCTTCAAAGAAATATCTTCCTTCATTAAATTATCCAATTTCTTTGAATCGAAATGGAATTAAATCTTCAAGAAATAATAATGATAGATATATTTTTGATGAAAATAATGATAATTCCATTAACAAATCTTCAAGAAAAATTCCAATTATAAGATTAAAAAAAGATAAAAGTATCAGTGAATTAAAAAGAAATATTTTAAAAAATAATAGACAAGATTTTATCTCTAAAATTTTATTAGGAAAAAGTGTTGAAAATTATGATAAAAATAATGATGATTATTATTTTTTAAATGTAGAAAATAATTATATTAAAAATTCAATAAATTCAAAAAGAAAAGAAACAAATATTAGAGAGAGTATTTTAATGAAAGAATTAACTGGAATTGAATCATATAATGATAAGAAGGATAGATTAATCAACAGTTTAAAAAAACATTAAAGTTAGTATTAATTAACTTATATTTATTAAATTATACTAATTTTACTTTTTTTTTAAAGTTTATATATATTCAGTTGGATTTAATTAATAATCAGAAACAGACAATCAATTGATATAAAGATATAATTTTGAAAAAATTATTAATCATTTATATTATTATTGTTTTTCCAATTATTTGTATATTCATTAATAGAAATTTCGAAATAAAAAAATGTTATCAATACTATATTCATTTTAAATTTTTCATTGTTTTAAAAATTAAATGCCTAAATTCTTTTATTAATTTAATGATCATTAAATCATTAAAATGATTATTAATAAAGTGTTTTTACGAAATGTATTTAAAATGAAAATGGAATGAAAATGATGAGTTAAAATAAAAGAGAATAAAAAAAATAAGTAATTCTATAAAGATTATATTACAATAATATTATATAAGACATATTATAAAAAATTTAATTAGTATAAACAAACATTATCTAATACATTCAAATAGTTAATCATTCAAATCATTCATTTATAATTTCATTACTTTTCACAAAAAAAGAAGATCTTTTTCTATGTTGGGTATGAATATAATCACTACCAAGAAATTTTTTTTCTGATAAATTTCCAGAATAAAAAAGATGATTTTTAATTTGTTTAAAAGACAATAAATTACTTTGTTCTTTTGATATTATATTTTTATTTAAAAGTGTAATTAATGTTTTTTTAGATTGTGTTTTTTTGTCGGATGTGAATTCTCTTTTATTTTGATTGTCATTATTATCGATCATATTTAAAGGACTAAAAAGATCCTTTTCACTTGCTGGTATTTCACTTTCATCTCTGGTAAAATACATAGTAGATAATTTAGCATTACCAAGAGAAGGATTATTTGATTCTATATTACTTATATTTTTAGATTCTGTTTTTTGTTTAATACAAGATGATAAAAAAGTAGAAATTGATTTTAATTGTAATAAATTACACAAATCATCATTTTTTTCCTTATTCTTTATATAATTTTTTTGTTCTAATATTTCTAAAAGAATAAAGTTTATTACTTTTGATACTGCTTTTACTCTTTTTTCTATTTTTTCATATTCTAATGAATATTGTAAATTGTTTATTTGTGTTAAATTATATCCTTGAAATTCTAATGATAAACGTTGTATCATTCCTTCAAATTCTTTATTAAAATATTCATTTGTTGTTTTTTCATATAAATTTGCACAAAAAAAAGCGATTTGAATTATAATTGCAAATTCATAACCATAATATATTTCCTTAATTAAATTTAGAAAATTGACTTTCTTTTGTTTTGTCATAAAAAAATTATTTTCAAAAAATTTTTTGAAAAGATCTTGTGAAATCAATTGTTCTGTTTTTTCTGGATTAATTATAAAATAAGTAGAATCTTCACAAAAATCAAAAAGTAATTCAACGAATAAAATTAAATTTTCATTTGAATCAAATAGAGTCCAGTCATTTCTATTCAAAAATTTCTTTATTAAAAATAAAATATTTTCTAAATCATTATTCCATTCCATATAAACTCCTTTAATAATTTTTATAATAGAAACATTATCAATTTTATATCTTAGTTTAATTCTAATAATTTCTTCTAGATTTCTAGTAATAATTTTAGGAATAAAACCATAAAGATTAGCTTCATAACCAAATAATAAATCTTCTTGTCTTTTTAAATAAACATCAATTTTTTCTTTTTTCCCAAAAATTATTCTTGAATCATCTAAAAAGTCTTTAAAAACTTGAATATTTTTAATATCACCTTTATTTTTAAAACTTTCTTTTCTTTTAGAAATAATCTCTTTAACAACACAATCAACACTCTTATTAGTAGTATATAATAAATAACAAGCAATAATAACAGCAGTTCTTCCATTTCCTGAATGACTATGAATATAAATAACTTCTTTATTATTTATAATTGTATTACACATAGTTTTAATAATTTCTAATATAAAATTAATTGATAATGAAGTTTTAGTTTCTTTCCAACCAAAAAATTTAACATTTATATCATCACTTGTAAAATATGATCGATTATATGAATATCCAAAATTATTTAATTTATTTGGACCACAAAAAGGATGCTCTCCTTCTCTTTGTAAATTTATTATTAACCCTATATTTAATTTTTTAAATTTTTCTATTAAATTAAATTTTTTAATTAAAACATCACTAAGTCTTTGACCAGCTATAATATTTTCTGTAATAAAATTCGAATTTAATCCATGAATGGCATTTGGTTTATTTTCATTTTTTAAGAAATTTTCATCTTTACAATTCTTTCCTCCACAAAAAAAACATATAAATTTATCTTTTATACATCTACAAATGCTATTTTTATTTTGATCATTTAATTTATCTATATTTCCTTTTGAAACTCTTGCATGAACACTTCTTGATCTACTAATATTATTACTTGAATGAAGTGATTTTTCTTGATTTATAGAATTATGTTTTTTATTTAATGGGGATTCATAAGAATTTTTATCCAAATTTTCACTATAATTGAAATTTTGATTATGGATATCATTAAAATTTTTATTATTTTTTGATATTAATGAATAACATTTATTAATTTTTAGTTTTGATGAACTTGCATTTAAGTTTTCTATATCTTTTTCTATCTTTGTTTTTTTATTTTGTTTGTTAATATGATAACAACATCTTTTCATTTATATTTGTTTTAAGTATTAGTTCTTCAGATTATTTTTTGAAGAAAAATAATATAATATTATTTCTTTAAAATAAAAATAAATTATTATATATGTTTCAAATAATATTAGCTAATAATTATTTATTTTTATCACTAATAAAAAATATTTGTCATCATATAAAGTTTATATGCCTTTAATTTCAGAAAAGAAACAAATAATTGTTTAATATGAAAAATATTAAATATAAATTATAATCTAGAGAAAAAGAAAATTAAAAAAAATCAAATCATATATTTAAAAATGAAGTTTATTCTAAATTTTTAAGAAAATATTAATTTTTTCTGATTCAGAATCTACTTAATTATTAGGATCATAAGTTAATCATTTTTTTGGAAATATTAGAACAATGAGCTTTAACATTAGTTTAAAGGAATATCTAGAAAAGATTTTAATATCAATGAAAAATATGCATCTTCTAATAATGATAAATATGGAATTCTTTAAAAATACTTGATCAATTGTATCATCATTAGCAACTTCTTTAGATGAATCTTCTAAATAAGCACATATTTCTTTTCTTTCATTTAGTAATTTATTCTCTTTCTCTCTTCAATTATTTAAATCTTTTATTGATTTTATAATATTTATTTCTTTATCTGCACATTTAAAAATTTTTAAAATATATTTTATAAATATATTAATATTATTTTTTATAAATA
>JAEEGK010019913.1_pt1 | contig 14332 bp, 10 predicted proteins | sample 8958771 | NCBI WGS metagenome assembly JAEEGK01 (sample SAMN16246547, study PRJNA631951) | gut metagenome | biome: gut microbiome; feature: rumen; material: SC-attached | host: Bos | place: Iran: Karaj | collected 2018-10
AATGCTTGAGTGGCTGACGCGTTCATTATACTCAAACAATCAAGCAATCAGACAATCAAGCAATCATTTTAACGAATTTATTTGATATTGAACATTAGATGAATCATAAGGGCATGGGAGGCGTAGTCGAACCGGTGGGGTGCGGCGAGGCGGTCGGGAGAGGTGCGCGAGGTGAGGTGCTGCCATCGGTAGGTGAGGCCGATTTCGTTGCCATTGGGCAGCTGCCGGCTGCATCCCACTTCGGTGGCGAGCCCTGCGGCCGCTGCCCAGTAGAGCTGGTATTGGTCGAAAGCACAGTCGACGGGGTTGGCGGCATCGCGGTCGTAGTTGGATATGTAGGAGAAGCCCGGCCGGTAGAGCAGTGCCACAGGGGCGAAGCCCGCCTGCGCACGAATTGTCCAGCCGCGCAGCTGCGCCTCGGCGCGCACGGCGAGGTTGAGCAGGGCGAAGTTGGAGCTGCCTTCGCTGGAGTTGCCAAAGGCGGGGTTGTAGCGTATGTCGAACAGGTCGGCGACTCCCGCGCCAGCCCAGAATGTCCAGCAGCCCGTCCCGGCAACCCGCCGCAGGGCGTGGAACGCCACAGTCACCTGCCCTCCGTAGGCGCGCAGCCCGGCAAGGGAGAGGGTGAGGCCGTAGGCACCTCCGTCAACGGACGCAGCCGCGCCGAGGAGCCAGGCGGGTTTCCGCACCTCGAGGCTGAGGGCTGGGTGGATTTCGAGCCCCCGATACAATAACGGCGAGAGGCCTTCGTCGCGATAGACACCTATTCCGGCGCCGCCGTGCAGCCCCAGATAGACATGGGTTGCGCTGTCGTCGACAGTGGCCGCGGCCGATGCACAACCCAGCGTTGCAAGAATCATTAACAACAACCGTTTCATATTTTTTTTGTCAAAACATTCAGTATTCAAAAAAAAAGATTTATCTTTGCAATTTGATTACAAAAGTACAAATAATTTTTCACTTAGATAAATTAAAAAACATAAATACAATGAAGACAATGAGAAAGGAATCAATTTTCAAGGCAATTGCGCTTGCTTTTCTAATGACCGGCTGCCTTGTTTCGTGCAACCAAAACGGGCAAAACGGACCCACCGTGAACGAAATGCAGACCCGCCTGAACGACATTATGAAGGAGTATCAGGAAATGCAGGCCACTTGCGACGACTACACACGCCAGCTGGCCGAGAAGGACAGTTCCATCCAAGCCCAGGCTGCCGAAATCCAGCGTCTGATCAACCAGCTTAACAACGCCGGCGCCAAGCCTGCCGCCACCAAGTCATCAAGGGTGAAATCGAAGGTGAGCAATGCCAAGTTGAAGAAACTGAATGCCGAACTCTCTGCCAAGAAGGCCGAAATAGTCAGACTTCAGGAGCGTCTGAACCAGCAGACTGCCGAGCTGAACGCCCTGAGAGCCGCCGACGACTACAGCGACCGCGAGGCTTTGGCCCGTCTGCAGATGCTCGTGAAGGAGCAGGATGCCCGCATCGTGGCCCTTTCCAACGACAAGGTGGCCCTCACCTGCATCAACGACTCTCTTGCCGCCCACGTGGCCTATCTGCTCGGCCAGCGCACCACGGAGGCCAACAGCAGCACCGAATATGCAGCCCAGGTGGCCATGCTGCAGAACCAGGTCACTCAGCAGCAGGCTGAAATCAACCGTCTGCAGGAAGAACTGGCCAAACAGGTTGCCCTCGTAGCCCAGGCCAACGAGCAGGCCAAGAACGCCCAGACCAATGCCAGCGAGTCGAAGACCAACGTGGCCAAGACCAAAGGCGCCATCAACAAGAAACTTGCCCAGCTGCAGGTGCAGTGCGACGAGTACTATAAGGAGATTGAGCGTCTGCGCGCCGAGAATGCCATGCTGAGAAACGAGAACGACAGCCTCCGCACCCAGGTTGTCTCGATGAAGAAGAATGTGGAGAATGTGGCCGTGGAGAACGCCAAGATGGCCGCCAAGGTGAGCCGTGCTTCCATCCTGACCACCTCGGAGCTGACCGTCACCCCGCTCAAACGCCAATCCTCCGGCACCGGCAAGCCCACCTCGCGCGCTTCGGCCACTGGAGCATTCCGCATTGAGGGTTACCTGATGGGCAATTCGGTTGTAGAGCCCGGCACCATCACCATCTACGCTGTCATCACCTCTCCTTCCAACGTCATCCTGCACAACGGCACGCTGGAGCAGAAGTTCGACGCCGACGGTGTCCGCACCACCTACACCACTGTACGTGCCTTCGAGTTCACCGGCCAGACCCGCCCGTTTGACCTGAACTGGAGCAAGGACGACGAGATGGAGCTTGAATCGGGTATCTACAGGCTGACCCTGTATGCCAACGGCAACCTGATTGGAACGACAGAGTTTAAACTCAAATAATGCGGACCACCGCCGCAGATTATTCAGGCAACACGGAGGTATTCTTTTAACTGATGTCAAACCAGACAAAATACGACGCGTTCCGCCAGACATACCCCGAGTTTGTCTATGAGTGTTACCAATACGATGTGCAGTCCGACGGGCTGCACATCGTTTTTACCTTCCGCATCGGCGACAGCATCCTGTTCACCCCCGCGGCCTTTGTCCCCAACCGGCCGTTCCTCAACTTCGACCAGCCCAAGGAAACAATGGACACGCTGGTGTTCAACATGGGCATGATAGAGCTGATTAGCTACTGGAAATGCCTGTGCCCGCCAAAAGTAGTGGTGAAATGCGGCTCGCTCTCCGACAGCCAGATTGACTTTTGGAAGAAAATTTACTTCAACGGCTTGGGGGAGTTCTTTTACATCAACGGCATCCACGCCACCATCGAGGACTTTTTAGAAATTGATTGCTTGAATGTGTTAATGCCTGAATGCCTGAGTGAAAACACTCAAACAATCAAGCATTCAAGCAATCAAGCATTCACTAAAGCATTCAAGCAATCAAGCAATCAAACAAACTACTTGGTTCCCATCGGGGGAGGCAAGGACTCGGTGGTGACGCTCGAGCTGCTCTCCGACTTTCTGGCTGGCGGGAAGCGCCCTGTGCCGCTCATCATGAACCCGCGCGGAGCCACCATCGGCTGCATCGAAGCGGCAGGGTATTCGATGGATGATGTCCTTGTCATCCACCGCAGCATCCACCCCCGCCTGCTTGAACTCAACAGCCAGGGATGCCTCAACGGCCACACCCCATTCAGCGCCATGCTGGCCTTCTACACCCTGTTGGCCTCGCAGCTGAGCGGCATACCGAACATAGCCCTTTCCAACGAAAGCAGCGCCAACGAAGCGACCGTGGCAGACACCGGCGTCAACCACCAGTACTCTAAAAGCCTCGAATTCGAAAACGACTTCCGCAGCTATGTGGCAGAGTATGTCTCGCCGAAATACAACTATTTCAGTTTTCTCCGTCCCCTTTCCGAGCTGCAGATTGCCATGCTTTTCAGCCGTCTGCCACAATACCACCCCGTGTTCCGCAGCTGCAACGCAGGCAGCAAACAAGACATCTGGTGCGGCAAATGTGCCAAATGCCTTTTTGCCTACATCATACTTTCACCCTTCATTGAGCCACGCAAACTCAACGCCATCTTTGGCAAAGACCTGCTCAACGACCCCTCGCTCGAACCCTTCTTCCAACAACTCATCGGCCACGCCGACACCAAACCATTCGAATGTGTGGGCACCGTGAGCGAAGTCAACAGCGCCCTCAGCATGGCCATCAGCCGCTGGTATGCCGACCAACGCCCCCTGTTGCTCCAGTCATATCAAGCCTCCCCGGCCACCACACCGCTGAAAACACTTCTCCCACAACACAATCTCTCCGAAAAAGAAACCGCAATACTCCTCCAACATGTACAGGCAGCAACAGCTTAAAGAACTACTGACCGGCCGGCACATACTCATCGCCGGATACGGCCGTGAGGGGAAAAGCACCCACGCTTTGCTCCAAACCCTCACGTCGCCGCAATTGGTCACTGTTGCCTCCAACGACCAAGAGATATACACCTGTCTGCAGCAAGCCGCCGACGCCCGTCGCCCTTACGACCTCATCATCAAATCGCCCGGTATCCCCACCTTCAAATTCGAAGGACGCTGCAACCTCAACACTATCACCTCCCAAACCGACTTATTCCTTCAAGTATATGGCGACCAAACCCTTGCCGTAACAGGCACCAAAGGCAAAAGCACCACCGCCTCCCTCCTTTGGCACATCCTCAACCACACCTACGGCAAAAGCCGCAAGGTAATCCTTGCAGGCAACATCGGCATCCCCCTGTTCGACATCGCCGACCAACTCGAACCCGACACACTAGTGGTGGCCGAATTCTCCTGCCACCAGCTGGAAAACATACACCGCTCCGCCCACATAGGCATCATTCTCAACCTCTACCAAGAGCATCTCGACCACTACCACAACTACCTCGACTACCAAATGGCAAAGATGCAACTCATGCTGCGCCAGCAACCGGGCGACCACTGCCTCTACTGCACCGACAGTCCCGACCTCACACAACGGGTCGACCAACTACGCCCCCAACTCTCCACCACTCTCCATCCCTTCAACCTCGATATGGCCCGCCAAATGGGGTTGAACCAAGTGCCCTCCCACCTGCAGGGCGATCACAACCTCAGCAACATACTTGCCACACGTCTGGCGGCCGAACTCTGCGGCGTATCTCCCCAGCAGTTCGCCCAAGCCCTCAACACCTTTCACGGCCTACCCCACCGCCTCGAACTTGTAGGCACATATAACGACATCACCTTCTACAACGACTCCATAAGCACCATACCCCAAGCCACCATCGCCGCCGTCGAGGCACTGAAAGAGGTCGACACACTCATCCTCGGCGGATTCGACCGCGGCATAGACTACTCCTCACTCCAACAATACCTCATCTCCCCCACCCCAGCCGGAGCCAACATCCACAACATCGTTTTTGTTGGCGAGGCCGGCCGTAGGATATACAACGGCATCAACCACCAGTCTCCCAACACACTCCAAAACATGAATGCCGTTCTCCTCTCCGACAACTACACACAAATCGTCGACTGGTGTTTTTCCCACACTCATCCCGGCAAAATATGCCTCCTCTCCCCAGCTGCCGCCAGCTACGACAGCTTCAAGAATTTCGAAGAAAGGGGCCACACCTTTATCAATTTAGTACGCAGCCACTCATGAACTTCACCGACATACGACACGACCTCCACAGCCATCCCGGCATCTCGGGCGACGAATCCTACGCCCACAACCTCATTGTGCGTATCCTCAACGACTTCCATCCCGACAAAGTCTTCTCCCACGTAGGTGGATTCGGCGTGATTGCCGTGTGGGGCAACCAGCCCTCACACCCGACAATAGCCATACGTGGCGACATCGACGCCCTGCCCATCGGACACCGTTGCGGCCACGACGGCCACACCACCATCCTCCTCCAGCTGGCTCAAACCATCGCCGCCCACGGTCTGCCCAAAGGACGCAACGCGATGCTCATATTCCAACCCGAGGAAGAAACCGGTATGGGGGCTCAAAAAATAATCGACGCCCAAATACTGCAACAATACAACATCCGGGCCATCTACGCCCTCCACAACCTTCCCGGCTTCCCTCTCGGCACCGTAGTGCTCAACCGCCACACCTTCGCCGCCGCCTCCACAGGCATCATCTACCGCCTCACCGGCCGCTCCACCCACGCCTCCACTCCCGAGAAGGGCATCAATCCAGGCCTTGCCGTAGCCGACATCATAAAGCAGTTCCATCTCTTCAACAGCCACCCCGACGCCCTCGGTGACGAATTCCGCCAGTCCACCCTCATCTGTGTGCATCTCGGCCAAGAAGCCTTCGGCACTTCTGCAGGCAATGCTGAGGTCATGTTTACCCTGCGCGCCTATACCAACTCAAGTATGGAACAATTTATGGCTCAGGCCAACCGAACCGCCGCCGAAATTGCTTCGCGCCACCATTTGAAAATAGAACACGCTCTCATCGAGCCCTTCCGAGCCACCGAAAACAACTCCCTCTGTGTGGAACATATCGAAGAAGTTTGCGGACTGGACACACGCTATGTACTGACCCCATTCCGCTGGTCGGAAGACTTTTCCAACTACCTGATTCACTATCCAGGTGCCATGTTCGGCATCGGTGCCGGCGAAAAGCATGTGGAGCTGCACCACCCCGAATACGACTTCCCCGACCAACTCATCCCCATTGCCGCACAAGTATTCTATGACATATTAAGTGATAATAAAATATAAATAATAACACCATGAAAAAAGTATTACTCTCATTAGCACTGTTGGCATTAGTCCTTCCCGTCATAGGACAGGAAATCAGCCAACCCGAATTTGACGGTCAGAGCTGCACCAGCATCATGGTAGGCAAAAGGGCCTCCAAGGATGGCAGCGTTATCACCTCGCACACCTGCGACGGCCGCTACCGCACATGGATGTATATGGAACCCGCTGCCGACCACGAGCCCGGCACCGTGCACCCCGTGTACAAGGGCACCCTCCACACCACCTTCCGTGGCGACACCACCGGAGTGCGTCTGGCCGGAGCCATTCCCGAGGCAGCACATACCTATGCCTACCTCAACACCGCCTATCCCTGCCTCAACGAGCACCAGCTGGCCATTGGAGAAAGCACTTTCGGCGGTCCCGACACACTGCGCAACCCTGCGGGCATGTTTCTGATTGAGGAGCTGGAGCGTGTGGCCCTGCAACGCTGCACCACCGCCCGCGACGCCATCCGCCTCATTGCCGGACTCATCAAGGTTTATGGCTACGGCGATAGCGGCGAGTGCATCACTATTGCCGACACCAAGGAAGTGTGGCAAATGGAAATCTTGGGTGAAGGCAAAGACAAGATCGGCGGCATCTGGGCTGCACAGCGCATCCCCGACGACCACGTGGGCGTAAGTTGCAACATCCCCCGCATCGGTCGCCTGCAGCGCGGCAACTCCGAATACTTCATGTGCTCGGACAATATCGAGGCTGTAGCCCGCCGCTATAACCTTTGGGACGGCAAAGAGGACCTCGTTTTCTGGAAAGTGTTCAACAGCAGCTATGCCAACGGAAAGAACTTCCGCGAACGCGAATACTTCATTCTCAACGCCCTTGCCCCCTCTATGGAGCTGTCTATGGATATGGACGAGCTGCCCTTCTCCATCCGTCCCGACCGCAATGTGGATGTACGCAAAGTGATGGAACTGCTGCGCAGCACCTACGAGGGCACCGATATGGACATGTGCCAGAATGTGAAGATGCCTGTAAGCCACAAAGGCAGCGACGGCAAAGAAATAGTGGACACCCTCATCAGCCCCATCGCCAACCCATGGCTCAGCTCTTCCATGCAGAAAACTCTCAACACTATTGCGCCCGGCACCATCCAGTTCCGCCGCACCGTCAGTGTGGCTTGGTGCTCCTACTCGTTTGTGGCTCAAATGCGCGACTGGTTGCCCGACTGTGTAGGCGGTCTTTGCTGGATGTCGGTCGACAATCCCGGCCAGTCACCCCGCATTCCCATCTTCAGCGGTAACTCCGAGCTGCCCCAGCCGTTCAGCATCTGCGGCCAGAAAGAGTATAACCCCGACGCCATCATTTGGAAATACCGCCGCGCCAACAAGCTGGCCACTGTTGCTTGGCAACGCACCAAGGGCTCGATGATGAAAGAACTGAAGAGTCTTGAGGATGCCGCTTTTGGCCGTCTCGAGACCATTGAGCGCGAAGCCGCACGCTTCGACCGTCTGGGCCGCATCGACGATGTACGCGCCACCCTCAACGGTTTCACCCGCGACCAGTACGAGAACACTTCGTTTGCCTGGAGCAAACTGGAAGCCAAATACTGGAGCCTGTTCGGCATGGGCTTCTAATTGCCCCGTTACGCTTTGCGACACAATACTATAAAGATGAAAGGTTGACTGTTCAACCTTTCATCTTTTAGAATAAACCCCAATCCACACACATAAAAAACACAATGCCCGATTTGGACGACAAATACCGCGAAATGACCGAGACACCGGTGGCACGCCTGGTGTGGCGGCTTGCTGTGCCCTCGATGGTTAGCATGATAGTCACGGCATTGTACAATGTGGTGGATGCCGCCTTTGTGGGCCGTCTCTCCACCGAGGCTACCGCCGGCATCGGCATTGGCTTTGCCTACATGACGCTGATTCAGGCCGTGGGGTTCTTCTTCGGCCACGGGTCGGGCAATTTCATCTCGCGTGCGCTGGGTGCCCGCAACCGCGACGAAGCCTCCACTATGGCGGCAGTGGGATTTTTCAGTCCACTGATTATCGGCATAATGGCCGCAGCCATCGGGTTACCCAATCTGGAGCGAATCACCATATTGCTAGGAGCACCGCCCGATGTGGTGCCACAGGCATGCAACTACCTGCGCTACATACTCATTGCCTCGCCCTTCATGATGTCCGCCCTCACGCTCAACAACCAGTTGCGTCTGCAGGGCAACGCCCGTTTCGGCATGATAGGCATCGTGAGCGGAGCCATACTGAATATGGTCCTCGACCCGCTGCTCATCTTCGGGCTCCACATGGGAGTCACCGGTGCCTCGCTGGCCACCGCCCTCAGCCAGTTCCTTTCCTGGTGCCTGCTGCTGTGGGGAACCAGTCGGGGCGAATCGGTGCATATCCGTTTTGCCAACTTCAAGCCATCGTGGAAATGCTACAGCGAGATAGTGGCGGGAGGCTTGCCCTCGCTCATGCGGCAGGCACTGAACTGCACCGCCGCCATCCTGCTGAACCACGCTGCCGCACGCTACGCCCCCGACGGAATGGACGCTTCGGCTGTGGCGGCCTTTGCGGTGGTTTCGCGCACCACCATGTTTGCCTATTCGCTGGTGCTGGGATTTGCCCAAGGCTTCCAGCCCGTGTGCGGTTTCAACTATGGGGCAGGGCATTTCGGGCGTGTGCGCCGCGCCTATCTCTACACCTTCAGCATCTCGGCCGCAATGCTCACCGTGCTGTCGGTACTGGGGTTTGTCTTCGCGCCGCAAATCATCAGCCTGTTCCGCAGCGAGGACCCCGCGCTGATTGCCATCGGTGCCCGCGCCCTGCGGTGGCAGTGCGTCGTGTTCCCACTCTGCACCCTGAGCACCACCACAGGCATGCTGTTCCAGAACATCCGCTACACCCTCCCCGCCACACTCCTCTCTATCGGTCGGCAAGGATTATTCTACATCCCGGCCATACTCATTTTGCCCCGCTTTCTGGGCATACACGGAGTGGAGATGACCCAAGCGGTGGCCGACCTCTGCACGTTTCTCCTCACAGTGCCCTGGGCCGTGTGGATTGCCCGTCAACTGTCTTCCCGACAATAACAGAAATACAAAAAAGGCGATGCATTGCACCGCCTTTTCTTTTTGGACTAATTCAATTAAAAGCCCACAGAATTCTTCATTTTCTTCTTGCCGGAAGAACTGGTGTTGCCGTTCGTGCCCGTGTTTCCAGTGTTGTTATTGTTGTTGTTAGTGTTAGTAGTGGTAGCTGAAGTGGAGGTGCCCGAAGTGCCGTCGGGTTTCATAATCTGGATGTAGTTCGGGGTTTTGATGGTTTGTCCGGCCACCGAAACCGACGGACGAATACGCAGACCCAGCTGCGACGAAGTGCCGTCCTGTCTGAAACTGCTGGCAAAGGTCTTCAAAGCCTCAACGCCGGTGCCCGAAAAGAGCTTGTAGAGGTCGGTGCTCACACCGAGCGGTACCATAGTGGTGTTCTTGGCATTGATGGTATAGTTCTGGTTGGTGGCACCGGTGGCGAACTCGTTCGAAGCCACGTCCAGAGCCCAGTCCATCATAGTGAGAAGGGCGCTACGGTCGGTAGGATTCTTCACATCGATGTTCACATTCAAAGCCAGGGGCACCTGTTTCGACGTAATGGCAGAGGCAAGCATCACCACATCGGTGGCGGAAATATTGCCTTTGGCCACATTCTTCACGTTCACACCAGCCACCGACACATTCGAGACATTGCGCAGCGAATACTCGCAATTCAACAAATTGGCCATGCTCGACAGATTGTTAGCCAAATTATCGAGGAAAGTGCAAGAGGAGAACAGCAGGCTACATGCAACTGCTACAATAACTAAAGACTTTTTCATATTGCTAAACATTTTATTTTTTAACGCTGCAAATTTACACAAATTTCCTGACATAAACGCCCCCCCGCAAAAAAAAGAATACTCCGCACACATTTCCACTCCTATTGCAAAGTTCTATCGACTACTAAAAATGGCATCCATTCGTACTCCAAGACAACTACTTGACAGAATTCTCTCCAACAATCGCCTCATACCGACAGAGTTCTCACGCATTTATGCCGGTAACCTAATGTGGGCAACTTGTTTTGTAACAATGGGTGAGAACAGATAGTGAAAATAAGAAAGGAGATGGACAAAAAAGAACTGTAGCAACTGTAGCACTGTAACAAAATGGTAAAATAGCGTCTTCCCTTTTAGTATTAGACGTGACCGATTGGGGTTTAATCGGGCATTGTATTATTCGTGTCATTCATCCAGTTCCGTTTACTCTTAACCTTGTATCAAGCTCTTAGCAAGCCCTTATTAAGATTTATGGTTGGGAAGGATTGATTATGTGGTGATTAGACCGTGAAGAGTGAGCGAAGTTGGAGGGAAACGGGATGGGAGTACATTATTTGACAAGCCAATCAGTTTAAAAAGCAAAAATCTGTCAAGCGATTTCTGGAAAACACATCGTACATTATATCTGCCTTTCGACTGTCAGTAAAGCGATTTCAGGAAAACACACGACCGGGGATTGTCCAGAGAAGGTTCGCTGTAGGTTCGCTATAGGTACGCTTGCATAGAGAAGCATTGGCGAAGCGACAGCGATTGCAGACATCTGGATTCGCGCCATACTATGTGGGGCATTTCCCTACAATCAACACCTTTCGGCTGTGTGAAGGGGAAAAGAGGTCCAACATATTAATACTTACACATTTTCGGAGCCGTTTCCCCATTGCATGAATGACACAAAAGCACAGTTTTTTTGAACAAAATTAGTCAATTTAAAATAAATGACTATATTTGCATGATGATTCAGAAAACGGAATATCAATACAAAACAATAAATATCAATTAAATACAAGACAAAATGAGACAGTTTGCAAAAATCATTGCCCTTGTTGCAGTATTGGCAATAGGAGGAAACCTCTCGGCACAAGTCTTTATTGGTGCTTTCGGAAATGGAATGGTTTTGAAAACCGAGGGTCAGAACGACCAGACCTATACCGGTTTCTCGGCTGGTATTACGACCAACATGGCACTTTCGCGTCACACAGGTATTGGTTTTGGAGCATACTACAACCGCCTTTGGAAAGACGATGTGAAAGATGCTGCCGGAATAAAATTCCACAACAAATATGTTGAGCAATCGGTGAGTGTGCCTGTGGTCTTCAATGTGAGAATCTATCTTTCGGAATTAACCTATATTTATCCTTTCATCGGACCCAATTTCAAGATTGGCATTTCGGCCATAAGAGAGCAGTGGATGGATAACAGCGAGAACCGGCTGAAGATAGATTATTACAACGACAAGGATATATATGCCGACAAGGAGCTGAACCGCTACAACATCGACCTGATGTTTGGCGTGGGTGCAAAGATTGACTTTGTGAACATTGTTGCCGGCGTAACGGGCGACCTGTTCAACCGCCGCTACAAATCGGAAGTGAGCGAGAAAGCCTATCACGCTTTCCTGGGTGCCGGCTTTGTGTTCTAAACACCGCGGGATTGTATGCCATATATGACTGAAAAGACATTAATCTCAATAACTAAAAAACTAAACAACACAACTCAAAAAATACAATTAAAATGAAAAAAGTAGTTTCGTTTTTTGCCGTAGCAGCAGCATTGCTGATTGCCGGCAGCGCACAAGCCCAGTTGGGCATCAATGTTGGTTATGCACCTGAAACCACCACATCAGTTTTGACCATTGGCAACACTTCAACCAAGAGCACCGATGTGATGAACGGTTTCTTTGCCGGTGTGAACTACAACATCAATGTTAGTGGCGATCTGAACTTCTCGGTTGGACTTCAGGCCCGTTACAACACAAACAGCAGCGAGGATAAAATAGGCACAGTGACCACCAAAATTAATAGAACTAAAATCCTGGCCGACATTCCCTTGCTGTTCAACTATGGCATCCGCGTGGGCAACGACGCCCGCCTCTCGGTATTCCTGGGACCCACTGTGAGCTATGCCCTTCAAGGCAAAATCACAACCAAAGTAACCGGAAACATTACTGGTTTGAACTCGGAGGAGACAACCAACATGTACGGTGAGAACTCGAACAACGCTCCCCTCGACATTATGGGTACCGCTGGTTTATCGTTCAATTTCAAAGGTTTCCGTCTCTATGCCGGTTACCGTATGGGATTCATGGACCTGAACAAGAGCAAAAATGTGAAGACAACCGCCGCCGGTTGGTTTGCCGGAGCCGGATTTGTGCTTTAAAATCCATTCTTTCATAGAGAATTGCAAGGAGATGCCCCCGATGGGTGTCTCCTTCTTTTTTAAATGTGGAAAAGAGGCATTAAACCCACAAGGGTACAGACAGATATAGCCACACGGGAACAGCATCCAGCAATAATTTAAGGCTGGATGCTTATTTTTTTTTGAACAAAGAGATTTTTTTTGTATCTTTGCCAATTAAACTATCGAGAAGATAGAAATATAAGCAATATATAATGAACACATTATAAAAGATGGAAGAAAAACTGCCTCTCAATTTTTTGGAAGAAATCATTGAACAAGGCCTCAGTGAAGGCACGTACAAAAGTATCCTGACGCGCTTCCCGCCGGAACCCAACGGTTATCTGCACATTGGTCACGCAAAGTCGATATGTCTGAATTTCGGACTTGCGAAGAAGTATGGCGGCAAAACCAACCTGCGGTTTGACGACACAAACCCCGTAAAAGAGGACACAGAATATGTAGACTCGATACAGCAAGACATACGCTGGCTGGGTTTCGACTGGGCAGGAGTGCACTATGCAAGCGACTATTTCGACCAACTGTACGACTGGGCAGTAGTGTTGATAAAGAAAGGACTGGCCTATGTGGACGACCAGACCCAGGAGGAGATACGCCTGGGACGCGGCACAGTGACCGAACCCGGAAAGAACAGCCCCTACCGCGACCGCACAGTGGAGGAGAACCTCGACCTGTTTGAGAGAATGAAGAACGGCGAGTTTGAGGACGGCTCGAAAGTGCTGCGTGCAAAAATAGATATGGCACACCCCAACATGCAGATGCGCGACCCCATAATGTACCGCATATTGCATGCCAACCACCACAGAACCGGCGACAAATGGTGCATCTATCCCATGTACGACTACGCCCACGGCCAGAGCGACTCGATAGAGAACATCACACACTCAATATGCACACTGGAGTTTGACATTCACAGACCTTTATACGACTGGTTTATCGAACAGTTGGGCATATTCCCCAGCCACCAGTATGAGTTTGCCCGTTTGAACATCAACTACACGGTGATGAGCAAGCGCAAACTGCTGCAATTGGTGAAAGAGAACTATGTGAGCGGATGGGATGACCCCCGTATGCCCACCATCTGCGGCTTCCGCCGGAGGGGATATACACCCGAGAGCATACGCAATTTCTGCGAGGATATTGGAGTGGCCAAACGCGACAACATTATTGACTATGTACGGTTGGAGAACAGCCTGCGCGACCACCTGAACAAAGTGGCACCGCGCCGTATGGCTGTGCTGGACCCCGTGAAGGTTGTGATAGACAACTATCCCGAAGGAAAGACCGAAATGCTGGCCGCAATCAACAACCCTGAGAACGAGGCAGAGGGAACCCGCGAGGTACCCTTTGGCCGCGAGCTGTACATAGAGCGTGAGGACTTTATGGAAGAGGCTCCGAAAAAATACTTCAGACTGAGCCTGGGACGCGAAGTGCGCCTGCGGTATGCCTACTTTGTCACCGCACAGAGTGTGGAGAAGGACGCCGACGGCAAAATCACCTGCATCCACTGCACTTACGACCCCGCAACGCGCGGTGGCGACGCCCCCGACGGCCGCAAGGTGAAAGGCACGCTGCACTGGGTGAGCGCCCAGCATGCTATTGATGCCGAAGTTAGAATGTTCGACCGCCTGTTTGCCACCGAGGCACCCGACGAGGCCCCCGAAGGCAAGACCTTCCTGGACAACCTGAACCCCGACTCGCTGAAGGTGATGCAAGGCTGCAAGCTTGAACCGTCGCTGGCCGACGCACACATGGTGGTGAACGAGCGCGGTATTGAAGAGCCGATGCGCTACCAATTTGAGCGTATGGGCTATTTCTGCACCGACCGCGA
>JAEEGK010019914.1_pt1 | contig 14331 bp, 6 predicted proteins | sample 8958771 | NCBI WGS metagenome assembly JAEEGK01 (sample SAMN16246547, study PRJNA631951) | gut metagenome | biome: gut microbiome; feature: rumen; material: SC-attached | host: Bos | place: Iran: Karaj | collected 2018-10
TAGAAAGAATATTAATAACAGAAAAAGAAGAAAATGAAAAAGAAGAAGAAGATGAAGAAAAAAAGAAATTAATAAAGGAAGAATATAGAAATTTCATATCAAAATTATTTGGACCTGATCAATAAGAGGAAGTATATTTAATATGATAATATTTTTTTTTATTTGTTTTTGTTTTAAAATGATATTTTTTCTTTTATTTTTTTGTCTTTTTTTTTTGTCTTTTTTTTTATTTTTTTTATTTTTTTATTTAAATGATATTCTTAAATTAAAGTTTGGGTCAAATATATTTCCTAAAATTACTTGTTTACCTTCTCTTGTTGCACCACCACACGATAAAACTTCACCATCGGGATGAATTAATGCATAAGTGTGACCTGCATTACATAATTTACCTTTAGTTATCAATGGTTCTGTTTGAAATTTTTCATTTTCTCGTTGACTTATTGCTATTCCTATAATTTCTTTTTCAACATCTGTATAAGAATCAGGATACTTTTTACAATTATATATTCCCCAAAAAGTTAATGTAGAATAATAAATATCATTATCAGTAAACAATTTTTTTAATCTTGGAATATCTTTTATTTGTGGCGGATAAGATAATATAATTCACCTATAGATAAACCGGATTGTCTTATTTTTTTTGCTTTAGGTAAAAATTCTTCTATTTTTGCAAACAATGGATGAAAAGTCGCATCCAATTTAAATCTTTCTCTGACTTTATCGGTTTTATCATCAATAAGTTTATCAAAACTTCCGTATAAATTTGTCATTATTTGTACTGTATGATAATTTAATATCTCTAATATAAATTCTTCAAAATCAGGATATATCGATGGTTCCCCACCTGTAATTTCTATATGACATTCTCCATATAAATCATAAATTCTTTTCCAAACTTGAATTAATTTTTCAGTTCTGGGATATACACTTCTCTTTGACAATTCATTCCACTTTCCATGTCACCAACAATAAGGGCATCTAAAATTACAATTCCAATGTAAATCCCATGAAAATCTTATTTTATTTTTCATTTAACAATCCACCTAAACTCAAAAGGGCATTTGTAATGACTACAAACCATATTTTCTTTTTTCATTTTAAAATTTTCATCTAAAAGATTACCTAAAATATTTTTGCCATCTGTTTCTTTAAAATCATTAGTGTAGGGATAAACTGTACCATCACAATCTACTCTTGTATACTTTTGTCCTGCACGACATAATTTATAAACCAATACCATACATTTTATTATAAAATTGAGTTGAAAATTGTTCTTTTATATTATTAATTGAAAAATATATTCTTGAGAAAAATACTTTCAATTTCTTATTTTTGATTATTTGAAAAATGTCTTTCTCTTTGAATAAAAGTTATATTTATATCATTTTCTTCTAATGATTTTGAAACTTTATAATCTTCAAAATATTCTCCCATAAAATATGACTTATTAACTTTTTTTAATTATATTGTATAATTTTTAATGGTTATAATTTTAAAATAATTTTAGATTTTTAATTTCGTTTGATTCTCTTTGTTCATAAATTCCATTATCATTTGATAGTAAAAAGTATTTTGATATTTCTTTCTTATTTTATCTAAAAATATTCCAATTGCTTTATAATTTTATTCATAACTTTAAATAATTATATTTATAGTAATTTCTCATAAATATATTCAACTAATTTCTGAACTAAAGAATTATCTTTTACGATTTTATTTAAATTTCTTTTTAAATTTTAACTTAATAATTTTTTATATTCAATAGGCATTTCTTTTGCAAATCATCTCTATCTATAATATTTTTACTTTTTATATATAATCTTGAAATAAAATATAATGAATAAAAATATTTTATTATTTTATAAAATCAATCTTTGTTTTTTTAATTCTTAAATAATACATCTTACATCTTTTTCTAGATAAACTTATTAAGTATTTTAATATTATCTTCAATAATTTCAAATTCTTCAATCTTTTTAATATTTTTTCTTTGTTACCTCTTTTATTTAATTAATCAATTTAATTAACTTTAATATAAATTGTAGCATAGTCATTAATCATTGACAATAAAGAAAGCATCATCTTATTTCATTTCAATTGTTAATAAATTCATTAAATAATTAAATAAAATTCCAACATTTTGTATATTTGGATTTGAAAAAGTATTAATCAAATAATTAATAATATATCCAACTGCATCAAATAAAGGAATAACAAATACTGGTTTTTTTACATTTAATAAAATAATGAATATCTCTTCTTATTAAATGAAAATTTAAAAAATAAAATATTTTATAATTTATTGATAAATAAAATAAAATCAATGTTATTTAATTAAAGATTCTACAGCTAAGAAAATTTAATATTTTAATAATATTTAAGTTTTTATTTTTTCTCAAAAATCTAAAATATTTTTTATTAATAAAATAAAAATTACTTAAAATATATCTAATATAATATTATGCAGCAGTAGTTTTTGCATTGTTCACATCACGAATTTGTCCATCAGCCATTCTATATAATTCATTAAATTTATTATTAAAATCATTTCCTTCTGAACCTGCATCATTTATTCTTGATTTCAGATTATTTAATTGATTTTTCAAATTGGCATCAGCTGTTTTTCCTAAACATTTAGCTCTAATTGCATTAAATAAATTATTATATTTTGATTTAAACACATTCCAAGAATTAATTGTATCAATATCATTTAATGCTTTTTGATCTTCACTAGATAATGAAGCTTGTTTTCTTTCATTACCATAATCATCTATTATATATGTTACACCAGGACATCCTCTTGAATATGGACATCCAACTGATTCATTTCCTCCACTTCCTATAATATATGTTGATACATAACTATATTGTAATCCATAACTTTGTACTTTTCTATCACTTTCAACAATATCACCAGAACCAACTTGACCATCAGTAACAATTATAAGATGTTCAAAATTCTCTCCTTTAGTTTCTCTACCTATTTCTGCAATTAAATAACTACTAGTTCCTCCTCCTCCTCTTTTATTATTGATGAAATTATTCATTGATGACTCTGTTAAATATTCATACCTACTGCTCCAAATGTAAAATTTGTCTCCTCTTGAATTATTATAATATTGATTTCTTAAAGAAACTAATTTATTGAAATAATTTTGATTACCCCCAACCGAACCAGAACTATCAACTGCAAAGAGTGTTTTCATTTTCTCAATTGAATTACTTTTTGGCCTTTCTTTAAATCCAGTCCATTTATCATTCCAATTTATTTGAATATCAATTGCTTTTGGTCTATAATCACTGCCATCTTTACAATTATCTTTTTGTTGATGTTTTTCAGGTGCACCTAACCATGAAATAATATTTTGAATATATCTTGGAGTTCCTTTTGTTCCCATTTCAAGGAAGAATTTAGTATAAGAACAATCAACAACAATATCACCTTTATCATCATTAGATGAATAAAAAACTGAATTAAATCCTCCATCAGAGTCTTTTGAAAAAGGAACAAAAGGTTCTAATTTTTTAGGATCAGTTATCATAATTAAATCTTTATCTTCACCATAATAAAGTAGATTATCATCTTCAGGTTTTTCAACAAAATATGATATAGTTTTTCCTTCATAAATCGTATTTAAACTATGTGAAATAATATTTCTTGCAAAATTATCCACCATTTGAATTTTTCTATTAAAAGTTCCATTATTATTTAAATTACCTGTATCATCACCTATTATTGTTTGAGCACCTGGATGATTTCCAGCAACTCTAAAATCAGCGTTAGGGAATAACTTTTCAATTAAAATATTAATTTGATAATTAAAAGGAGCATTATCTGCAAATAGAGCTAAACCACCTCCATTTTCCCAGAATTGTTTAATAACATTAATAAATTGTCCAAATAGATATGGATCATCATCACTATTAGGTAATTCTGCATATGGTTCTCCACTCATTATAATACAAGCATAATAGTCACAACATCCTTTTTTATATGTTCCTGGTCGGGTTAATTTTTCTATAGCATCTTTATAATTAATTACAACTTCTGCTGTAATTCCAGTATAATCAATTGATGATTGAATACATTCAGTATCTTCACTTGATTTTTCTGTAATATATTGATATGATAAATTTTTATTTTCTTCACTATTCATTTCACATGAATATGGCATTACAATTAATATTCTTTGTCCTTGGAAGAAATTTTTTTCATACATTCCATAATTATGTACTGAAAATTTTCCATCCCCTGTTAATTCTTCTTCTTTTGCATCAGGTGGAATTTCTGCTTGATAATAATCATAACCACTTAATTCAACTGGTATACTCATTAATTTATTTTTTAATTCATGATAAATTGGTTTTTGTTGTGAATTAGTTATATCACTATCATCAAATTTAATTTTAAAATCTGATACTATAGTTTTCATATTTGAATTATTATTTGATATACCAGAAAAACAAGTTGCAATTCCTTGTAATAATTTATTAGGATCAATAGAATAAATAACACTTGGGAATAATTTTTCAATTCCAAAAGGAGAAACTCCTACTCCAATTCCAAAAACATTTATTCCTTTATTCATACAGAAATTAACATTTTTAACAATTCTTTGTGTATGAGATAATGAAAAAAGACCATCAGTAATAACAAATAAGAAATCAGGATGTTCTGATTTTCTTGAATTATGAAGATTATAAGCAATTCTTATAGCAGAAGCTAAATCAGTATTTTTAATATTTTTATTTAATAAATCAAATAAAATAGGCCAAATTTGAGATTTTTCAGATAGAATGTCTAATGTATTTTTTTCAGAACAAACAACATATGGATTTGGATTACCAGTAATAATTAAATCAAAACAAGGTAAATCAATTGAACCTAAAGCACTTAACATCATTTGAATTGTATTCCATGTATGTTGACTTGATAAAGAACTAAAACAAGAAAAAGAAGAATCAATAATAATTGTAACACCATAATTTTTTATAAAACCATCTCCTATTTCTCTATAAATTCTTGGATTAGGAGTTGGATTTAAGAAATATTTAATTAATTCATTCACATCAATATGAGTTCCTACATCAGTTAATATTGTTTGTGTTGCTAAATTTGGTTTAAATATTAATTCAAGAAGAGATAAATTAATTTTTTCTCTTTTAATTTTAAATATTTTTAAAAATTGTCTTATTTCTAATTTTTCTTCATCTTTAATTGGGGTTTGAACTTTCATTATCATTCCAATATTTTTTGTAATTTCTTTAAATTCTTTTTGATTTAGTTTTTGAGCTATTTCTTGTTGTTTTGGTAATTGAATTTTTTTAACATATGGTTCTTCTTTTATTTCTCTAAGTGTTTCATCTGTAATTATTTTTCCTAAATTTTCAAGATTTTCATTTAATGGAATATTATTTAATTCTTTTACTTCAAAAATAGCTTTTTCAATTTTATCTGTATTATCTTTTTCTTTATATCTCCTAAGAACAGATATTAATGCTCTTATATATGAAGAAACATTATTTTCATTTATTTCATAAATATTTTTATTTTGAATATATACTTTTTCTTTACTCATTTCAATTATTTCAACAGGTAAACCATTTTCTTTACATGAATTACGAAATTTTTCCCAAAAATTTGATAAAAATTCAGATTGTTCTTTTTTAATTGATTTAGGCTTAGAAAAAATAAATGCGTATGAATGATTATTATTTATAAAAATTTTATCTTTCCATTGTTCAAATAAACCAAATTCTTCATCTAATCCATTTGTAAACATATAAAAAAATCTATGAGCATTATCATTATTTAAAGTCTTAAATTGTTCTGATGCTGTTTTAATACAAGATGCAATATTTGTATTACATCTTTTAATAAATATACAATCAAGAGCTTTTTGAAGATGTTCAATTGAATGTTCTTCTTCTAATTCTTTTAAAACTACTTTAAATCCACTATCACCTACAACAGAAATTAAATATGGAACTTCTAAAGAATGAAATACTGTTGTTAAAGCACAAACTTGTAACATTACAAAAAATTTTTCAGTATCTCCAATAGTTCTTGCACAATCAAGTAATATATTTATTTCTAAATTTTTAAATGGTATTTCTTCTTTTAAATTTATTTGTGATATTGAAGTAAATAATCTGTTTGAAAGAAATTCACAACTTTCTATTAATTTATTAATTGGAGAATTTTCTGAAATTTTTACTGATTTATTTAAATATTCTTTTAAATCTTCAGTAAATAATTTATCTAATTTACCTTCACGTTCAGATAATTCTTCAAGTTTTAATTTTTTTCTATCTAAATTTTTCATTTTTTCTATAACTCTATCAGTTTCTTTTTCAACATCAAAATTTTGTCCTTCAAAATTTTTACCTGTTATTTCAACTTTTTTATTATTAACTTTTTTTTTCATTAATCCTCTCTTAGGTATATTTGGCTTTTTTTGATTCATATTTAGAGAATTAATAAATGGTGAATTATCTGGTACTTTATCTTCTAATATTGAATATACTTTTTGAAGTTCATGATTCACATTTACTATTGGAGGAGGATTATTTTGAATATGAATACTTTTTTTTTTCTTCTTTTCTTCATTTACTTTTTTATTTTGTGTTTTATTTTGTGTTGTAGGGATTTTTTGTTGAAGTTTTTCAAATTCAAGATTCATCATTTGGTTATCTTTAACGGTTTTAATTCCTGTTTTTTTAAAAATTATTAATGATTTAGTAGATGAAAGAGAATTATTTAATGGTGAATCATCAGAAATAAAATCTTTTTCAAAATTACTTTTTTTAATTAAGAAATTATCTTTTTCAGGTAAAAGAATAAAATCTTGTATTTGACTATTATCATCAAACTGTAATGATTCTAACTCTTTATCTTTTGAAAAATCTACACCAGCATTTTTTAATTTTGAAAACATTATTTCAAAGGATTTTTGATATTCTTCAGTTCTTGGGGATATTAATGAATGATTGTAATTTTCTAAAGATTTATATAAATTAAATAATTCAGTTAAAATATTAATGGCTTTTGTTATTTGATTTTCATCTTTTATTTTTACTGCATATCTTATAAATGCAGGAAGAATTTGAGTTTTTAAAATACAACTTCCAAAAAATTCCATTAATGAATTAATTGAATATATTTGTGGATGGTTAATTTCTTCTATTTCAATTGTATCAATTGAAGTTGATTGATTATTTATTTCAGATGCATTTATTTGTTTTTTTTGAGATATATTTTTGTCCACACTTTGTCTATTTTTTTCAATTATTAAAAATTTATCTGCTAATATAGGTATTTCATTTTCTTTCTTTTCTTTTTCTTTATTATTTTTATCTTCTTCTTCTTTTGATTTTGATATTTCTTGAATAATTTTTTCAATATTTTGTGATAATTTATCTATTGAATCTGTCATTGTTTTTTTTTTAACTTTTGATGAATTATAAGAATAAAATTCAGTTTGAATCTCATGTACTTTACTTTTGATTTCATCAGGTGAAATTTTAGAAAGATTAATCGTAGAACCATTTTTTTTAATTTCCTCTTTTTTACTTATGAAAAGACGATAAAGATTTTCTATTATATACAATTTACATTTATTAAATTTAGTCCAAAATTTTTTATCTCCTTGAGAACGATGAATGTTATCTAAAATAAATTCTAAATCTTCATTTATTATAGATAAAATATCATTTGGAAAATATAATTTTATTGATTTAAGTGTTGTTTCTGTTTTCTCAAAAATTAAATATGCAAAAAAAGCAAAACTAAAAGAAGTTTTTTTAATATTTTCAAATCTTTTTAATATGTCTAATACATAATTTTTCTTCATTTTTTCAAATAATTGTCCTAACCAATCTTGTTTGTCCCGACAGGACGAAATATATTTTTTATTTTCTTTATCTAATTCCTCATATGTCTCTTTATAATTTTTATTAATATATTGTAAAAATTTATAATGTTCAATTTTTTTTTTGTTACTATAATCATAATATATATTATTAGTATTATAATATTCTTCAAGTTTTGTATAAGTTTCAAAAGTATAAAATAATTCATTTTCATTTTCATATTCATTTATAAGTGGATACCATTTATCTTCACATTTTCCAAAAAGAGCGAAATAATTAGTTTTGGACATCCATAAAAAACCTCCTCTTTGTGATATATCTTTTAAATTATCTTCTTTATGTAGATTGATTTCACCATTATCAGAAATATAATAAATTTCATTATTTGAAGGAATAGGCTCTAATTTATAATAAAAATTATATGAATTCTCATTTACTTTTAAATATTGAATAATATTATAATTCCAATAACCATAAGGACAAATATAAATATTTTCTTTTTTTAAATTAGTGTTGTCTTTGATTGGTATCAATCTATGTGAACTAGTGAAAATATCATAATCAATTCTAAATAAATCAATTTCATTTATTTTAATATTACTTAATTCTGTTTGATAAAATTTAGACATAACAGATATTTTATGAGTTTTTCCACCAATTTCACAACTAAATGTTCCAATTTCGGAATATATAAAATCTCCACAATTTATTTTAATTTTAACACTAAATTCTATTTTTTCTTGATTAATTTCAATTTCCTTTTTGTCAAATTCAAAATGAATAGATTTATTTTTATAAATAGAATCAGTTTTGATTATTGCATTTATTTTCCTTTTTTTAAAAGGAATATTAATTAAAAAATGTAAATCAATTTCAAGTAAATCTTTATCATTAGGTAAATATCTAAAAAAATATATGTTTCCTTGATTTCTTTCAGGAATAGGAAGTAATAAATCTATTTTATTCATTGAAAAACTTGTATTTGAAAAATCATAAATTTGAAAATTAAAATCAATTGGTATTATTGCACAATCTATAATAATAGGAATTGAAATTTCTAAAAAAGAAAATTTTTTTTTTCTTCTATTATTTTTTTATATTCATTTAATGAAATTTTATCTGATAATTTTTTAATCATATAATTTATTTCATTTCTTGGTTTTACAATTCCTAAATATCGAATTGCTAAAAGTAAATCTTCTTTATTAATTTGTATTATCTAAAAATCTAAAAACTTAATTTCATCAATTGACATAATGATTAATTAAAAGTATTTAAAAATAATTTAAATAAAATATTATTAAAAAATTAAATTTTTAATTATTTAATTGAATTTATAATTCAATTTCAGTGATTATATCATTATTTTTGTTTTCCTGATAATTATTTTCTTGTGATATTTCTTTTTCTTTATTATCATCTTCATTAATATTTTTATTAAACAAAGAAAAAACATTAATATTAACAATAGGATGATGAGGACAAATACTTTTTACTTTATTTTGAATTTCTTTCATTTGTTTTAATTTATGTTGAATAATTTCTAAATTTTCTTGTCTTGCTTGAATTAAGTCATAATCTTTAGGATCAAATTTTAACATTTCTTCATTTGATTCAAATAATTTTTGAACTACATCTCCATATTCATTAAATTCTACTTCTAGAATTGATATTAATTCTTCTGTATTATGATAGATAAATTTTTCTCCTTCAATATTAAAGAAATTTTGATTTTTATTTTCGGTGTTGTTGCTTATGTTTGTAGCATATATTCCATCACATATTTTTGTTTCATAAGGAATTTTTTTATTATTATTTCCCTTATCCATTTTATTATAAATAAATTTCAAATTTTATTTATAAAAATATTTAATTAATACTTTTCATTTCCCATTTAACTCTCAATTTTGTTTAATTTATACTTTAAAAAATTATGATGTTCATTGAATTAATTAAATTTTAATTAGATTGAGTTTATCATATGATATATGAAAAAATTAAATGATTACTAATATTTATTTATAATTTAAATTAAAAAAAATTTTTATTATTTAACAAAGAATAATTAATGCATTCCCAAATAATTATTGAATCATTAATATGAACATTGAGTGACTTATTTTCTCCAAAAAAACTCTATAAACAAAAGAATCAATTAAACATTTAATATTTTTTACATTAACTGCTTTCTCAGTTTTTTCAAGTCCTAAAATTAAATAATCATTTTTTTTACAATTAAAAATAAAATTTTTACATCTTCAACATGAATTAAATTTATCTATTTTTCAGGAAGCTGCATTTGAAAAACTTTTATCATTAATACTATTTTCTTTATGAATTTTTATTCCATTAAATATTTCACTTGCTCTTACTAAACTTCCAAATTTGGATTATTATTAATATAATTTCTATCGTAGTAATATCAAATTTTTTTAGGAATATATCTTTTGATAAAGGGTTATATTTTTTTTGAAAATCTTCTTTTCTTTTTTTATGTTAAAAATAAATCTCAAGTTTCTAGAAACTTTACTATAATCTTGATTATCTAATAAAATTTTTTCAGAAGATAAATTTTGAAAATATGAATTAATATCTATTGGAATAATTTCATTGTAAATGTCAATAAAACTATTTTGAATTATATTATCAACAGATAAATTTTAAGAAGGAAATTATTTTTTTTATTAAATAAAAAATATTTGAAAATTTTCGATTCTAAATTGTTTTATGAAAGAATATTAATTTTTCGTTGAAAATATTGAGATTAACCTCCTAAATTACAAATAATAGATGTATATTGAATTACAATTGGATTAATACATTATGTAATTTCTTGATTATTATTATTATACTTTTTAATTATATTTATTGAAGAAATCATTAAAGATATAAAATGAGGTTTTGATTTTGGGTTGATAAGATTATTTAATAAGAAATTTCGAAATTCTTGACATTGTTTTAAAATATATTTAAATTAAATAGGCAAAAGTTGATGTTTATAAGATTTTAATTTAATATTATTTTATTTATTTATTTTTAAGATTCATTCAATAAAATGATTGAATTTAAAAGTTTTAAATATTATTTTTTATAATCAGATTTTAAAGAACAAAATATTTTTATAATAAATATACAATTAAAAGAAATAAAAATAAATATTTTTAAAATGATGGATTTAAATGGACAAAAACAAGAAAGATTCCAATACATAAATTTATTTAAAATTGATTATAAATATAAAATATTTAAAGGAATTTTTGATACTTCAAATGCAATTTCAACATTATTAGAAAATGAAATAGAAAAAGAAAAAAATTTCAAAAAAAAAGAAAAAAGTATAATTTCATCAAATAATAAAATATCTAAAAAAGAAGCTAAACAAATTCAAAAGAAAAATGCTAAAAAAAGAAAAAATGAAGAAAATGAAAAAAAAGAAGAAGAATTAATGTTAGAAAAACAAGATTCAAAAAATGGAATTTATTCAATTAAACCAATAAATAAAAAACAAAAAGAAAAAGAAAAAAAACAAATTCAAAAAATTAATCAAATGAAAGAAAAACAAGTTCAATATTTAAAACAATTAGAAAGTAAATTAGAAAAAGAAAATGAAGTTTTAAACGAAGAAGATAATAATGATAGTAATATTCATCAAAATATAAATAATAAAAAAGGGAATAAAAAAAAAAATAAAAATAAAAATAAAGATAATGAATTTTATGAAAAAGAAGATAAAGATGATAAAGAAGGTAATAAAAAAGTAGACGATTTTATTAAATCTATTAAAGCAAAAAAAGAAAAAATAGAAAAAGAAAAAGGAAAAGAAAATATTAAATTAATTTTTTTGAATCAATATAAATATTTATTTACTTTAAATCCTTCAAATAGATTAAAATTAAGAGAAGAAAACAATTCAATTGAAGATGAAATATTAATTAATCTTTTTAATATTATTTCAAAAAGTAATTTAAATGAAAAAGAAAATATAAAAGACATTTCAATTTTAATTGATTCTTTAGGAGAAATTATATATAATAAAAACGATGAAAACTTAATTAATTTTTTTGTCAAAAATTGTTTAGATTTAATTCATAATCAAATAAATAATATGTATGATGATAATATATTTTCTTTGTTATTAAATGTATGTTATGCTTTGATGAAAATTCAAAACAAAAAAATTAATGAATTTAATGATTTGAAAGAAAAAACAGAGATTATATATAATATTTCTAAAAATTTATTTGAAAAAGATATTAAAGAAAATCAAAATATTGATTTGAAAACAAATAATAATTTAATTAAAAGTCTTTTTTTTAATTTTATTCTCCTTTATTTATTAGATTTAAAAGAATTAGAAATACCAAAACAACTTATTAATAATTATAATAATTTAATAAAACAAAAAGCAAACGAAAAAGAAGATACAGATTTTGATTTATTTAATATAAAATTGTCATCATTGAACTTTTTATTACATTTAAAAGATATTTTTGATATTAAAAAATCAGATTTTTATTCATTAAATATTAAAACAACAAAATTATTTTTTGATTATATGGCAAACATTCAAGAAAAAATATTAAAAGAAAACATTAGTTGTTATTATAACATTATATCTTTAATTCTTTCTCATTATATATATAACTTTGATTTCTTTTATGAATTTGATAATAAATTATATGATGATATATTTGAACTTTTTAAGTTTATTACTGAAAATGAACTTTTTATTAATCAAAAAAAAGACAAAAATAATTTTATTAAAAATATTGATTTTAATATTTTAAGCTTAACATCTGATGATTCAATATCAAAATATTTAATGATATTAATGAAAATTTTTAAATTATTTGACAAAGATGATTTAAATTATGATTTATATGTAGATTATTTTTCAAATGTTTTAGATTTTGTATTAGATATTAAATTAAGTTATTTAAATGAAAAATATTTAACTCTTTTACAAAGAGAATTAAATGGAAAAATTAATCAAGAGCTTTCAAAAAGAATATTAAATATTATCTTAAGAAAAATAAATAAAATTTCAAAAGATAAAGAAATAAAAATAATGAGAGGATTAAAAGATTTAATTATTTTTTATAAAAAATTTGATTTAATTAAAGATGAATGTTTAACTGCTATTCAAAATATGAATTCAGAATTAATAGAAGATGAAATAATATTATTATTTTTAATAAGTTTCTTTGATGTAAAATATAAAAATATAGATAAATTCATTGATGTAATTCCATTTGATAAAATAGGCTTTATTAATCAAAATGCAATATCATTTTTACTTCATCATTACATAAATGAAGAATTACAAAATTTATCAGATATTATAAAATTATATGAAGAAAAAGATAAATCAAAAATAAATGAATTTATCATAAATCGATTTATTAAACATATTAGTGAAAATCAAACATCATTGACAATTGAGGATTTTAAATTAATAGAAAAAAGTAATATTAATATTCCTGTTGAAAATTTAATTGATATTAGAAATGAACTCAATTATAAATTAGTTGATGCTTTTGTTATAAAATATATTAATGATATTGGATTGAATGAAAAAATTATAGAAAATTATCCTTATAAAAAAAATTTAGATACATTAATTCAAGAAACTAATGATAAAAATGAAAAATTCTTTGAAAAAGGTTATATTAATTCAATAAATAATTTAGTAAATATTTTAATTGAAATTAAAAAAATTGATAATATAATTTTAGAAGATAGTGAGCATTATACAATTGAAGATATTGAAATTGAAGACACTAAAAAAGAAGTTAAAATTGTTAATGAAAATGCAGAAAATTTAATTAATATTTTAACCAATAAAATTGAGAAGGAAGAAGAAGAAAAAAAAGAAGAAGATAAAAAAGAAGAAGATAAAAAAGAAGAAGATAAAGTTGAAAAGAAAAAATCAAAAGCTAATTTAGATATAATTCTATATATCTTTTCAGAAATATTTGAATTAAAAGAATTTAATTTAATAAAAGAAAAAATTAATGAAAATAATTTAGAAAAATTAAATTCAGATTTAACTCAAAATATTTTATTATTTTCAGAATATGAACAATTCATATATAAAACTTTATTAAACAATAATTTATTTTCTCATTTAGCACCATCAACAAAGTTATTAACTTCATTTATGAAATCTTATATAATATTCAAAGAATATTTCAATTATAATAAATCAATTTTAAATAATATAATCACAGAATATAAAAAATATGATATAAACAAAATATTATATTATATCAATAATATATATATATTTTCTTTATGTGAAGAATCTTTAACAAATTTAATAATAGAAAAATGTTCTTCACAATTAATTTATTTATTCCCAGAATCTGAAATTTATCTTTTACTTCAATCCAATAATAGAAAATTTTTAAAAAAAACAACAGATTCACTTAATGAAGTATATAAAACAAAAATATA